>ENA-OPZZ01000635-OPZZ01000635.1-human-gut-metagenome-genome-assembly--contig:-NODE-635-length-26602-cov-5.540699_pt1 | contig 26602 bp, 35 predicted proteins | sample MGYA00242487_ERZ504511 | MGnify/ENA primary metagenome ERZ504511 (study PRJEB26092, sample SAMD00036241) | human gut metagenome | host: Homo sapiens | study: EMG produced TPA metagenomics assembly of... | reverse complement strand
AGCACCCGAATTACAAGTACACAGCCGAATTTGATAAAAAGAAAAACGCCTTCCGCTTGGAAAGCCTGTTCCGCCACCGGCCATTGAGACTAAAGCCGGAGGACGAATACACGGTGTACGAAGTGGATGGCTCCGACACAGACGAAGAAGCTGACCTATTGAACTTCGATGATCTGGACAGCGACGAGTTCGTGTAACTTCGGGCCATGATGACCCGAAGCGCCGCCGATGTGGGCGGCTTTTTTTGTATCCAAAACCATCAAACAAACAAAATGGAGGAACGTATATGGAATTTTTCAATCAGGCAATCGACATTCTCAAAATTCTGGTTATGGCTCTTGGTGCCGGTCTGGCGGTATGGGGCGTCATCAACCTTCTGGAAGGTTACGGGTCGGACAACCCTGCGGCAAAAAGCCAGGGCATTAAGCAGCTCATGGCTGGCGGCGGTGTCGTTCTGATCGGCCTTCAGCTTATCCCTCTGCTGTCCGGCCTGTTCAGCTAAGTGTCACCCGTTGTCCCTTTTTCCAGAAAAGGAGCTGATGTATGGACTTTATCATCGACGCAATCGTTGAATGGCTGAAAGGTCTGCTCGTCGATGGTATCATGGGAAATCTGGACGGCCTTTTCGATAACGTCAATCAGAGCGTTGGCGAGATCGCCACACAGGTAGGCACGACCCCGGCGGACTGGAACGCCGGGGTCTTTTCCATGATACGACAGATCTCCGAAACTGCCATTCTGCCAATCGCCGGGGTCATCCTCACTTTTGTTATGACCTATGAACTGATACAGATGCTCATAGAACGCAACAACCTCCATGAAGTTGACACATGGATGTTTTTTAAGTGGGTGTTCAAAACCTTTGTGGCTGTGATGATCCTGACGAATACCTTCAATATCGTGCTGGCGGTCTTTGATGTGAGCCAGCATGTGATACAGCAGTCAGCGGGCATTATCCAGAACGGGACAGAGATCACGCCGGATGTGCTGGACAGTCTGCGGACAGAGCTTGAGGCGATGGAGTTAGGCCCTCTGTTCGGACTCTGGCTCCAGTCCTTCCTGATCCAGCTTACCATGATTGCCTTAAACATCGTGATTTTCGTCATCGTATATGGCCGTATGATTGAAATTTATTTACTCACAAGTTTAGCGCCTATCCCGTTTGCCACAGTCCCCAACAGGGAAACCGGACACATGGGGCAGAACTATTTCCGCTCCCTCTTTGCGGTGGGCTTTCAAGGTCTATTGATCTTAGTCTGTGTCGCCATCTATGCGGTGCTGATCCAGAGTATCGCCACCGACGGCGACCCCATCGGGGCGATCTGGGGCTGCGTGGGATATACGGTGCTGCTGTGTTTTACCTTATTCAAAACAGGCAGTCTTGCAAAATCCATCTTCGGCTGCCATTAAGAGACTTCGGGCCATGCTGACCCGAAGCGGAAAGGAGAAATCCATGCAGGAAAAAACTGCGGGCGGAACACCAGCCGCCCCTATAAAGCTGGATGTAAGCGTGCGGGTCATCGAACCTGTGAAAAATCTCATGGGCTTTGCCAGCGTGAAATTCAATGACTGCTTTGTGGTGGAAAATCTGAAAATCGTACAGGGCAGCAAGGGCCTCTTTCTTGGGATGCCCAGCCAGCCGGACGGCAAAGGCGGCTATCGGGATATGGCCTACCCTGTCACAAAGGAGTTCCGGGAACAGCTCAATACTGCTGTTCTGCAAGCCTATGAGGCAAAGCTGGAACAGATGGCGGAGCGCGGCTCTGTGGGGCGTGCGTCCATCAGCGACCAACTCAAAGCCGGAAAAGCGGCTGCCGAACAGGCAAAGGCAGAGCGGTCTCCGAAGGAAAAGCCCAGCCGCAGTGCAGAGCGTTGACCTCGGGCCATGCTGGCACGAAGCAGAAAGGAGGCGGGAACCATGCCACGCAAACGGACGGGCTATGACGCGGCCTGCTATTACGACGGAAAACTGCTGGGCCGCTGTACCAAAGCGGACAGCGACGCCTATACCCTGTTGATGAACGCCTGCGGCGGGGAGGCCGCCCGGGTCCTGCGGGAATATGCCTATTTTTCCCCGGAACTTCGCGCCGTCTTAGAAAAGGCGGCGCTCATGCAGGCGGACCGGAACCGGACGGGCGGAATGTTCCATGCGCCGAAAAGCTCCCCGTGGGGCGAGGTGCAGAGCTGTGAAGCCCTCTGTCCGGGGGTGTTTCTGGTATCTACCGCCAGCCACGGCGGAACGATGGTGGCAAACGAGGTAGCCGCCGTCCTCTCCCCAGCGGCCAAAAAATGCGGCTTCAAGGACAAGGGCTATATCTGCTATGAGGAGGACGCGCAGGAAAGCGTAGTGCTTCGGGAGTTGCTGGACAAAAAGCTGTGGAACATCCCCGACCGCATTAAGGACAAAGAGCAGTTTGAAGAAAACCTCAATCAGTCCATCCGGCAGTATAACCCCGAATACTGGCGGGCAAGGCAGAGCGGACGAGAAGCCGTCGAAGCTGCCCGCAGCACAGCCCCGGCCAAAGAGGCCGCAAGATAACCTCGGGCCATGCTGGCCCGAAGCAATTAAGGAGGTGTACTTAAATGGCCTATGTGCCAGTACCAAAGGACCTTTCCAAAATCAAGACAAAGCTGGCCTTCAATCTGACGAAGCGCCAGCTTGTTTGTTTTTCCAGTGCGGCGGCGGTGGGCCTCCCGGCTTACCTGTTTTCCCGTGGCAGTATCGGGAACAGTGCCGCCATGTTCCTGATGATCGGCCTCATGCTCCCGTTCTTCTTTCTGGCTATGTATGAACGAGACGGTCTGCCGCTGGAAAAAGTGCTGAAAACATCATCCGCACACGGTTCCTCTATCCCCGTGTGCGGCCTTACAAAACCGAAAACTTCTATGCGCTGCTTAGCGCCAGAAAGGAGGCGCAGCCGATTGCGAAACAGCAGAAGGGCCGGAAAGCCCGCAGGCAGAAAGCCTGAAAAGCAGGGCCTTACCGGCCTGTTCACGAAAGGAAAGAACATTCCCACCACCGCCCAGCAGACCCTCCCTTACCGGGAAATGTACCGGGACGGGGTGTGCCGGGTAGCGGACCGCTATTACACCAAAACCATTGAATACGAGGACATCAACTACCAGCTCGCACAGTCCGAAGATCAGGCGGCCATCTTTGACGGGTGGAGCGCCTGCCTCAACTACTTTGATAGCAGCCTTCCGTTCCAGCTTTCCTTCCTCAACCACCGGAGCCGCCCGGGCAGCCGGTACAGCGTGAACATCCCCATGCAGGACGATGATTACAACAGCGTCCGGTGTGAGTATGTGGAAATGCTGGAAAACCAGATCGCCAAAAGCAACAACGGCATTGTCCGACACAAAGCTCCTGACCTTCGGCGTGAATGTGGACGACCTTTCCACCGCCAGGGCAAGGCTGGAACGTGTAGAGGCGGACATTTGCGGGAATTTCAAAAAAGCTGGGCGTCAAGTGCCGTTCCCTTTTCGGGGCTGGAACGGCTGGAACTCCTTCACGGACAGCTCCACCCCGGCAGCGGCTCCCCCCTTCCGGTTTTCAGGGATATGATCCCCAAAACCGGGCTTTCCACCAAAGACTTTATCGCCCCGGACAGTTTCGATTTCGTTTCAGCCGACTGTTCCGGGTGGGGACGACTTGGGCGCCGCCTCCTACTTGCAGATTTTGGCCTCGGAGCTCTCGGACAAGCTGCTGGCGGAGCTTTTGGAAATGGATGCGGAAATGACCATCACCCTCCATATCCAGACCGTCGATCAGGCCGCTGCCGTAAAATCTATCAAGGCCAAAGTCTCCGACATTGACAAGATGAAGGTGGAGGAACAAAAGAAGGCAGCCCGGTCAGGGTACGACATGGACATACTTCCGCCCGACCTTGTAACGTACAGCAACGACGCAAAGACCCTTCTGGAAGATTTACAGAGCCGGAATGAAAGAATGTTCCTGCTGACCTTCCTTGTGGTAAACATGGCCCCGACCCGCCGGGAGCTGGACAATGACCTGTTCACGGTGTCGGGTATCGTCCAGAAATACAACTGCACCTTGAAGCGGCTGGACTTCCAGCAGGAGGACGGTTTTCTTTCCAGCCTTCCACTGGGCCATAACGGCATTGAGATCAAGCGCGGCATGACGACCAGCTCCACGGCCATTTTCGTTCCCTTTATGACGCAGGAGCTCCGCATGGATGGCGAAGCCGTCTATTACGGGCTCAACGCACTTTCCCATAACGTCATCATGGCAAACCGGAAAAAGCTCAAAAACCCCAACGGCCTGTTCCTCGGCGTGCCGGGCTCCGGCAAATCCTTTGCCGCAAAGCGGGAGCTTGTGAACGTGTTCCTTGCCACCCGTGACCGGATCATTGTGGTGGACCCGATGGGCGAATACTCGCCCCTTATCAAGCGGCTGGGCGGACAGGTCATCGAGATCGCCCCGGACAGCCCCCACCACATCAATCCGATGGACATTGACCTGAGCTTTGACGAGGAAAACCCGATGGCGCTGAAAGCCGACTTTATCCTGTCGCTGATGGAGCTGATCGTCGGCGGCAAGGACGGCTTGCAGCCGGTGGAGCGGACCGTCATTGACCGCTGTGTACGCCAGATGTACCGGGAACACTTGCAGGACCCGGAAACAAGCAAAATGCCGACCCTCCAAACCCTGTATGACCTGCTCTGTTCCCAGCCGGAGGGCGAGGCGGTACGGCTGGCAACTGCCCTTGAAATCTATGTGTCGGGTTCCCTTAACGTGTTCAACCATGAAACCAATGTGGACTTAAACCGCCGTCTGGTATGCCTTGACTTAAAAAAGCTGGGGGCCGGGCTTCGGACGATTGCCATGCTCATTATGCAGGACTTGGTAAACTCGCAGGTTTCCATGAATTTCCTCCGCGGTATCGCCACATGGTGTTACTTCGACGAATTTCATGTGCTGCTCCGTGACCGTCTGACGGCAAGCTATTGTGTGGCAATCTGGAAAATGCTGCGAAAAAAAGGGTGCGTTCCGAGTGCTTTAACGCAGAACGTAAAGGATTTTCTGGCAAGCCCGGAGATTGAGAACATCTTTGAAAACTCAGACTTCCTTGTGCTGCTCTCGCAGGCACAGGGGGACCGGCAGATTTTAGCCAAACAGCTTGGGATCAGCCCCCACCAGCTTTCCTATGTGACCCATACCAATTCCGGCGAAGGGCTGCTGTTCTTCGGGAATACCACCATCCCGTTTGTTGACCGCTTCCCGCAGAATACCGAGCTGTACGCCATTATGACCACCCGCCCGGAGGACAAAAAACAGGAAATGAACCGGGCATAACGCACTTCGGGCCATGATGGCCCGAGGTTTGGAAAGGAGGGATACATCATCGGAAAGAAACCGGATAAACGGAATTTTCAAAGGCCGGGGCCAACGGAGGATACCGGGAGCAATCGCCCCGGACCGGCTGAACGGGAAGGACCTTCCCCCGCACCGTCCCGATGCCTGCGGTTTGAGGACGAGGATACCGGGCAGGACAGTCCTTCGGACCACGATGGCCCGAAGTCCAAAAGCGGCAAGTTTCAAGAGGACAGCCGGAAAAGCCGTCCCTCTGACCGCATGAGGCAGGAAGATGAAGCGGGCGGGCCGCAGGATACCGGCAAGGCACAGGAGCCGGAGGGCTCCGCCGAGAAGGCCGGGAGCAAAAAGGATAAGTACCAGAAAGCACAGGCAAAAGCGGAGCGCGCCGGGGGAAAGCTGGGAAAGGCCCGGGAGAAACTGGACAAGACCGAGGCAAAACGGGCAGCGAAGAAGCCGCCGGGGCTTGCAAAAAAGGCAGTCCGGGGAGTCCGTACAGAAGCATGGTTCTATGTCCACAACAAGATACACGAGGTCGAGCATGAAAATGTGGGTGTGGAAGGAGCCCATAAATCCGAGCTGGCCGCAGAGGCCGGAGCCCGGAAACTGACCCGCTATGCCAAACGCCGCTGGCGGGAACACCCAGCCCGGAAGGTGGCAAAGTGGGAACGGAAGGACATAAAAGCCCGGGCCAATGTGGATTTTCAAAAGATGGCCTCCGAGCACCCGGAGCTTGCCAGCAATCCGCTTTCCCGTGTGCAGCAGAAATGGAAACTGAAACGCCGGTATTCCAAAGAAGCAAAGGCGGCTGCAAAACAGGGCGCAAAGGCCGCAAAGAAAACCGCTGCCGCTTCGGGAACTGCGACCCGTCGGGCGGCGCAGTTTGTGACCCGTCATCCCGTGGCGGTGCTGGTCCTGCTCCTACTGTTGCTGCTCTGTTTTCTTGTGTCGGCGGTAAGCTCTATCTTTCCCACGCTTGGCAGCGGCCTTGCCAATGCGTTATCCGGCACCTCCTACGCCTCGGAGGATACGGACCTGCTGGGCGTGGACGAGGACTACACGGCACTGGAAAACGAGCTGGCGCAGACGGTAGCGAACATCGAAAGCACCCATCCCGGCTATGACGAGTACCGCTATTCCGTGGACGAGATCGGCCATAACCCCTATGAGCTGGCGTCCTATCTCTCGGCAAAGTACCATGTGTATTTCCGGGAACAGGTGCAGGACGAACTGCGGGAGATCTTCGAGGCACAGTATGAGCTGACCTTGACGGAGGAAGTCGAGATACGCTACCGCACCGAAACCAGCACCGACCCGGAGACCGGGGAAACCACCACCGAGGAAGTCTCCTATGAGTATTACATCTTAAATGTGACCCTCACAAACAAAACGTTGCCTGCCGTGATCCTGCCGAGGCTTAACGAACAGCAGCGGGAAATCTACACCGTTATGCAGCAGCTCAAAGGCAACAAACCCTATCTGTGGGAAGGGATTTACAACGGCGGCGAAGATACCGGCCCCAGCTATGAGATACCCGGCGAGGCGCTGGATGACCCGGCTTTTGCGGCGCTCATGAAAGAAGCCACAAAGTACATCGGCTGGCCCTATGTGTGGGGCGGCTCCAGCCCGTCCACCTCCTTTGACTGTTCGGGCTTTGTCTGCTGGGTGTACACGGCCAGCGGCGTCCACAACCTGCCCCGTACCACGGCGCAGGGCATTTATAATCAGTGTGCTATCATTTCCCCCTCCGAGGCAAAGCCCGGCGACATTATCTTTTTCACGGGAACCTATGACAGCCCCGGCCCTGTATCCCATGTGGGGATTTATGTGGGCGACGGGATGATGCTCCATTGTGGTTCGCCCATCCAATACGCAAACATCAATTCAAGCTACTGGCAGACACATTTCTATGCCTTCGGGCGTTTGTGAGCCAGAGGAAAGGAGTCCTTGCATGAACAAAATCGACAAGCTCGATAAGGAACTGGAAAAAGCCCGGGAGAAGGCCGCCGAATGGCAGGCCAAAATCCGGGAGCTGGAAAAGCAGAAACAGGAGGAAGAAAACAGCCAGATCGTGCAGGCGGTGCGCTCCCTCAAACTGACGCCCGCCCAGCTTATGGCTTTTCTGAATGACCCCAAAAAACAGCCTTACCGCATTCGGGCCATCACTGACCCGAAGCCGGAGGCACCCCGAAAAAGGAGGACACGGCCCATGAGAAAACTAAAATTTCGCAGGCTGGCGGCGATGGCTGCCAGCCTTTTGTGTTGCCTGATCTTTACAGTCCCGGCTTATGCACAGAGCAGCGAGCCGCAGCCGGAGACAGCTCCCTCCCCGGCAGAAACCGAAGCAGAGCCGGAAACCCAGAACCCCTTTACCCCGGACGGGACGGGAACCGTGGTGGACAACGCCACCGACGAGGATGGAAAGGAGTTCTACACCATCACCACAGCAGACGAGAGCGTGTTTTATCTGGTGATCGACAAACAGAAAACCAGCGAGAACGTCTATTTCCTCAATACCGTTACCACAGACGACCTTCTGCCTCTTGCCGAACAGGGTAAGGAACCGCCCAAAGAAATGACCCCTGAGCCAGAGCCAAAGCCCACCGAACCGGTGGAGGAAGTACCGGAACCCGAGCCGGAGAAAAAGGACAGCCCCCTTCTCTCTCTGCTCCTGATCGGTGCGGTGGTGCTGGCCGGCGGTGGAATTGGTTACTATTTCAAGATTTACAAGCCGAAGCATGAAGCCCCGGATTTGGAAGATGATTACTGCGAATATGAGGACGGGGAGCTGGAGGAGATCGCAGAGGAACCCGAGGACGAAGATACCCCGCCGTGGGAGGAAGATACGGAGGAATGAGAATGAATTTTACAAGCAGCCCTTTTGAACGAATGATGAAGGAAGTACCGCACCCCGGCTGGGACAATGACGACCCTTGTAAGGGATGCCGTTATTACAAGGAGTGCAAAGGAAAGAAAAAACAGTGCCGGAAGAAGTTCCGGGCGCTGATCGTGGAGCCCCGCCTTCGGGCCATCGTGGCCCGAAGTCTTAAATGGACGCCCGGGAGCTGACCCGTGACGAGAAGAAGAAAATCCGCACTCTGGTCACGGGGATGTGCGCCAACTATGACCGGGAAAGCGGCCTGTGCCTTCCTCTTGACTGTGCCTGCTATATGCTGCACAAGTGCTGGACAGGGGCGTACTGCCGTTACTTCCGTGAGGCTGTCCTGCCCCTTAACCCGGAGCTTCAAGCGGCGCTGACAACGGAAGGCATCTCCCCGGAGTTGCGGGCCTGTGCGGTCTGCGGAAAGGCATTTTTGCCCGAGGGGCGTCAAGCCTACTGCTCCGACGCCTGCAAGGCCGAAGGGAACCGACGGAAAAGCCGGGAACGCATGAGGAAAATGCGGGAGAAAAGGCCGGGCGGCTGTTACGATTTGCCGCCTCCAAAGGCTTGACATTCCGGGCTTTTTTGAGGGTGTTTCCGGGGTGGGAATATCTTATTACATTCCTCCCCGGTCTGCCCTCTTATTTCGTAACATCCAGCACTTCGGGTCATCTTGGCCCGAGGCACAGAAAGGAGGAATCTCTTGGAGACAGTACAAGGATATGTGATTTTGAAAGCTGCCACCTTTGAAACCGGACACGGCTTTGCGCTGGGGCATAATCCGGGAGCGCCGAGCCCCTTTGTGACCTGGCAGTTTACCGAGGGGGAAAACGGCCATCGGGATTACTACTGGGGCCGCTATGGAACCAGTCAGGCGTGGGCGCAGAGGGACTTTGACCGCCGGGTGGACGACTATCAGCAGTTTTACCATGCGGCGGTCAAGCATACCGAGCTGGGACCGGAGGGCGTTTACCGCTATTATTCCACCCAGCGGCCCGTGGACATAGGAACTTACCCGAAGCCGCCGGATAACCAGCCTCTTTCCATCGTCAACTACGATGATGACAGGCGGCGTCCTGTGGCAGACGGCAGGCTGATGGCATGGGGCGAACTGACCTACGCAAAGCCGCTGACCGAAAAGCAGATGGAGGATTATGAGCTGAAACCAGCACCGGGCAATCCTGACCGGGTGCGCCCATCCATTACTGCCCGGCTCAAAGATGAAACCAGAGGGCAGGAACCCCCGAAGGAACCCGGCCAGAAGCGAAACCATAAAAACCATGAGGAACGATAAAGGAGGATCGCCATGCACGAAAAAGACAACTATCTGAAAACCGCCGAGCTCTCCACAGAGCAGAACTGCAACATGATCGACGGCGTACCCAACAACACGCCCATCCCGCCCACGCCCCCGGAGTTGGACGCAAAACCGCTGGATAAGGTAAAGGAGCCCAAAGAACGCCGGAAAGGCCGGGAGCTGGAACGCTGATGGAGAACCGCAAGCGGAATGTCCATCTGCACGTCATGGTAACACCGGACGAGCTGGCGGCCATCCATGAGCGGATGGCTGAGGCGGGCATTTCCAACGCCGGGGCTTATGTGCGGAAAATGGCTCTGAATGGGTATATCCTGCACATCGACCTTGCGCCCGTAAAAGAGCTGATCTCTCTGCAACGGCGCTGTTCTAACAATCTCAATCAGGTTGCCATACACGCACATACCTATGGCGTGTACCCGGAGGAAATCGACGGATTGAAGCGGGACTATGAAAAGCTGTGGGGCGAGGTGTCAAAGGTGCTGCGGGAGCTTTCCGAGCTGGTGGCAAAGTAAGACGAGGGCGGCAGGCTTCCGTTGCGGGGCTTGCCGCCCTGCTCTTTTTTTACCACTTCGGGCCAGTATGACCCAAAAGTTTGGGACAGGATTTACTAATCTTTCGCAACATTTATGTCCCCGGGCAAGCATGATAAAATAGAGGTAGGAAGGATAGATAAAGGAGGTTTTGAAGATGAAGATACTGCTGAAAATATTGGTTGCTCCCTTTGCTTTAGCGTTGTCCCTTCTGGCGGCTCTGCTGGTGTTCCTATTTGATATTTGTGCCGTCCTGCTGACGATTGCCTCTGTGATCCTGGCGGTGCTGGGTGTCGCTCTCTTTTTCACGCCGACGCCCATAGGCGGGATTGTATTTCTGTTTCTTGCCTTCCTTCTTTCGCCGTATGGACTGCAAGCGGCGGCGGGCTCCCTTCTTTGGGCGCTGGACGGAGGCAAATCCGCTCTGTACCGGTTTCTGGCAAGTTAAGCAGCCTCGGGCCATACTGGCCCGAAGTCGGGGCGGTCTGAATGGGCCGCCCCTTTCTCATGGAAAGGAGGAATGATTTTTGGCTACCACAACTTTGTTACAGCGCCATGCGGGCGAAGGCGAAACGATTGCTGAGGCTATCCGGGATTGTCTGGACTATGGCAAGGACCCGGAGAAAACAGAAAGCGGAAAGTATATCTCCGCTTATGAATGTGATCCGGCCACCGTGGCGGACGAGTTCCTTTTGGCAAAGGCCAGCTATGCCGCTATGACGGGCCGGGAACAGAAGAAAGAAAATAATGTGCTGTGCTATCAGATACGACAATCCTTCTATCCGGGCGAGATCACCCCGAAGGAGGCGAACCGTATCGGCTATGAGCTGGCTATGCGCTGGACAAAGGGGCGGCACGCTTTTATCGTTACCACGCACACCGATAAGCAGCACATCCATTGTCACATTTATTACAACTCCACCACCCTTGACTGCACCCGGAAATTCCGAAATTTTTGGGGCTCCAGCTTCGCCCTTCGGCGGCTCTCTGACAGGCTGTGCCTTGAAAACGGGCTATCCATCGTGGAGAACCCGAAGCCCCGGAGCAAGGGCAAGTATCGGAACTATGGAGAGTGGCAGAAAGACCGGAAAGGGCCGCTTTCCTATCAGGACAGGCTGCGCCTTGCCATTGATACTGCGTTGGCGGAACGCCCCGCTGATTTGGACGAATTTCTCAATTTGATGAAGCGGGCCGGGTATGAGGTCAAGACGGTTCGGGGCGGCGGTATCAGCTTCCGGCTGACCGGGCAGGGACAGGAACGCTTCACCCGTCTGCGTGCCTCCACGCTGGGGGACGGCTACGACTTGCAAGATGTTCTGTCCGCCATTGAGGGCAAAGAAAAACGCCCCGGGCGCTCGGAGCGGAAAATCAGTCTGGCGGTGGATATTCAAGCAAAGCTGGCTGCCGGTAAGGGGCCGGGATATGAACGCTGGGCGAAGGTATTTAACATTAAGCAGATGGCCGCCGCTCTTGCTTATATACAGGACAATGGCCTGACCGATTATGAGCAGTTGGCACAGAAAGCCACCGAGGCAGCAGACCGTTTTCATACCATTTCCGAGCAGATCAAGCAGACGGAACAGGCCATGAAAACCAATGCCGGGCTAAAGGCCGCAACGGTTCAGTATGCCAAAACCCGTCCAGTCTTTGAGCAGTATAAGGCGACGAAGTACAGCCGGAAATTCCTTGCGGAGCATGAGGCCGACCTTGAACTGTACCGGGCTGCACAAGCGGAAATGCGCTCTCTGCTGGGCGGGGCGAAGCTCCCCAAAATGGATGTGCTGAAGGAAGAAGGCCGTAAGCTCACAGCAAAGAAAAAACAGCTCTATGGAGAATATCAAAAGGCACGACGGGATATGCAGGAGATCGTCACGATCAAAGCGAACATTGACACTCTGATGGGCTACACCGAACCGGGAAGAAAGCAGGAAAAGGAGCGTTAAGGTTATGAAAACAAGGAGCAAAGCGACGCTGACACTTCGGGCCATGTTGGCCCGAAGATACGGGTTTGGGGCGAGCCCCAACAAGCCGCCTTTGTGCCACTTGTGGCCACAGAGGCATTGCTTGCCACTTAGCGGCAGCCCTTAAAATGGCACAAAAAAACAGAGGCCCTTATTCTGGAACCTCCGTTTCTCTGGCTTTCTTAATGCCCTCGGCTGTGGCTTCTATCACGACAAGCTCTTTTTCATTCATGGAGTTTAGAAGCACATCAATGTGCTTTCTGCAAGAGCTTGACCTTGCCCCTCCGTCCGCATGAATAAACTGGTCAACTGAAACGTCAAACATAGTAATGAGTTTAACAAAAAGGTCGAAGCTGGGATATTGACCTTTGTTCTCAATGTTCATAATGGTACGGGAGTCACGGTCTACTAATTCCGCAACATAGGCTTGTGTCCAGCCCTTTTCTTCTCTGGCTCGTTTGAGTGCCAGCCCGAGGCCGTGAAAGTCAAACCTTCTTTCATCTTGGTTCATTCTCATATCACCCTATATCATTCTACATTTCGTGTTAGATTATGGGAATGTAATGAAGTTTTACATTAGGTTGTATTTTATTTCTCGTTTCTCCCCAAATGTTGATTGTGGCGATCCACTTGACAAAACTGCTCTTTCTGACTATACTGTATATGCATATAGAAATACAGTTAGGGGGATTGTATGCACATAGTAATATCAAACACATCAGATTTGCCGATTTATGCGCAGATAAAGGAGCAAGTCAAAGAACAAATTTTGTCGGGTGAGCTTGAGGAAGATGAAATGCTACCATCACTTCGACAGTTGGCAAAGGATTTGAAAATCAGTGTATTGACTACTACACGAGCCTACAACGAGTTAGAGGAAGAAGGTTTTATTACAAGTCGTCAAGGTAAAGGATTCTTTGTAATGTCGAGTGGTTCAAATCTCATTCGAGAACAGCTAATACAAGAGGTAGAAAAAAATCTTAACAGTGCAATATTGGCGGCTGAACGAGCTTCTATGACCGATGAAGAACTTATTAAGCTCCTACGGCTTTTATTGGAGGTAAACCATGAGTGAACAATGTTTAGAATTAAAAATGTATGCAAAAGTTTTCGTGATTTTACGCTGAATAATATTAGCTTCACATTGCCACAAGGGTATATTATGGGACTTGTCGGCCCGAATGGAGCAGGAAAAACGACAACAATTCAGCTTATTCTCAATATGCTTGAAAAAGATGCCGGCAAGATTTTGGCCTTTGGTAAAGATAATGTGGTTAGTGAAAAAGAGATAAAGCAGGATATTGGTATTGTTTTTGATAGCATATTTTATGTGGATAGCTGGACAGTAAAAGATACAGAAAAAGCAGTATCTATTTTTTACGATAACTGGCGACATGATATTTTTAACGATATGGTTAAACGCTTTGACTTACCGCTAAATAAAAAGGTTGGCGAGTTATCACGCGGTATGCAAATGAAGCTAATGCTTGCGTGTGCGTTTTCGCATGATGCCAAGTTGCTAATACTCGATGAGCCTACAAGTGGACTTGATCCCCTTACTCGAGATGAGTTTTTGGAAATTCTGCAAGACTATATCAGAGATGGTCAAAGAAGTGTGCTATTCTCAACACACATTACCACCGATTTGGAGCGCGTAGCTGACTATATTACCATTATCAATCGAGGCAATATGATTTTTACAGGTAGTATGGAAGATTTGTTAAGCAGTTACCGCCTCATTAAAGGGAAACCTTGCGATCTTACAGCCGATCTTGAAGAAAATATTTTAGGATTACGCAAAACAGCTATGGGGTTTGAAGGTCTTATAACTGCAAATGTGGCAGCCCAATACAAACATTGCGTTCTTGATACCGCAACTATTGATGACATTATTATCTGCATTGGCAAGGGAGGTGCAAAGGCATGACGGGGGTTGCGAGAATTACAAAGCTGGATTTTTTTATAATGAAATCACAAGCAATTTCATATTTTTCGTTGGTTGCGGTGATTTTAATATTCGGACTTATAGGTTCACCCATTACTGTGTTATGTATTACAGGTGCATGGTTTATCGCATTGATGGCTACTAACATTTTTGACATACAGGAAAAAAATCATCTTGACCGTTTATATGGTTCTGTTTGCGTGAGTTTGAATGAGGTCGTTCTTGGACGATACACCTTTGTGTTCCTGAATTACCTCGCCGGTATGGTTGCAATTATTATCCTGTATCTCGGCTTCGTGATGTGTGGAAAAGCTATCTTCAATGCACCCGATATGATGCTTGGATCGGGCTTGTCGTTTTTAGTTTTCTCTACAATAACTGGAATACAAATGCCGTTATTTTTCAAAATGGGGTACACCAAAGCAAAGTTATGGTCTCTCATTCCTTTTGCAGTTGTAATGTTATTGGTGGTATTACCCTCTTTTGTATCTGCATTATCTGGTGTCCTTGACTTTGCACAATCGCATAAGGAACTTTTTGCATTTGCCTGCATATTAACAAGTTGTATTATTCAATTTGTTTCATATCACATTGCTGTTATTTTCTATCGTAAACAAAGATAGAAGATGGTAGTGCCAGCTGAAAAGGAGGTCAATTTATGTTTTTTAGAAAATGCAAGAAATGTGGTGGCAAATTGGTTTTAGTTGACGCCAATATTGAGGTTATACAGTTCAGGAGTTACAGGAAATCTTAGGAGTCAGCAGACCTACTATTTATAACCTTTTGAAGAAAAAGGAATTCCGGTGGATCCAGTTGGATGGCGGAAAGTATCGCATTGGATGGAAAAGATGTGTTGTTGGTATTTCCGACAAATCATAAGAAGAATTCTACGGTCCGTATTCTGAAAACACCGAAGACAGAAAGCAGTGTGCGTAAGATATTCTTACCGAAGAGTGTTGCTAATATGTTGGCAGACTGGAAAGTTGAGCAAGATGAAATGAAAGAAATTCTTGGTGATGAATATATGGACTATAACCTGGTTATGGCAAGTACCTTTGGTCTTCCTTTCGGAGATGGAGCAATCCGTGGTCCTTAAAAAAAACTGATCGAGGACTATAATCTCCCACCGGTTGTATTTCACAGTTTCCGTCATAGCAGCGTTACTTATAAGCTGAAACTGAATGGTGGAGACATCAAGGCGGTACAGGGTGATTCCGGCCATGCGCATGTCAATTCACTGGCGAAAACGATGAAGTAATGAAAAATAGTGAAAAAATAGTGTAATTTTAGTGAAAAAACAATTCATAAAACGATATAATATATGGATGAAATGGAGGTGGATCATGTGATTAAGGTTACACTAACAAATGAAATTTTAAAAAGAATATCGGAAATAGACGAAAAGCGTTTTTCTCTTAGTACGATAGAAATGCCACCTGTTATAAAAAACAGACTTAGAAAAAACTCTAAGAAAAAAAGTTCCTATGCTTCTAATAAGATTGAAGGAAATCCATTAACTGAAAAACAGGCAAATGAGGCTATTGATAGTGATCCTCACAAACACTTTTTAAAGCCAGAACAGGAAGTTCGTAATTACTTTTTGGCTTTAAATTTTTTAGAAGAAAAACTGAAAAAGAAAGAAGCTTTTTCAAAAGAAATGATTTTAGAAGTGCAGGCAATGGTTGAAAAAGGTGCGTCAAAAGAAAAGATAGGCTTAAGAGGCCCTATGCCACCTGGAATGTTATTCGCAGTATATGATTCCGAAACAGGCGCAGCGGAATATATTCCACCAGAGTATATTGATATTCCAGACTTGTTGGATGAACTTGTTGAATATGTAAATACTACAGATGATCATCCGCTGATTATTGCTGCTGTAGTTCATTATCAATTGGTTACCATTCATCCTTTTGAAGATGGAAATGGAAGAACCGCCAGATTAATGTCAGGCTATATTCTTGATTATTATGGATATGGTTTTAATGGAATAGGTTCTCTGGAAGAATATTTTGCCTATGATCCAGATGAATATTATGCATCACTGCAAATGGGGTTACCGGCGTTATATTATTCAGGAAGAGAAAATCCTCCTCATCCGGAAATTTGGATTAATTATTTTTTGCGGATGATGGAATTGTATTCTAAAAAGGTATATGAATTATCAAAAACATCCGAAAACGACGAGTTAGATGGAAGTCTATCTTATTTAAATGCAAAAGAAAAAGAATTCTTAGCATTTCTGTTAAAAAAGCGATTATATGAGTTTACACCAATTGAAGTCAGCAAAATGCTAGGTGTAACCAACAAAACGATTATTAATCGATGTGCAAAGCTGGTAAACTGGAATTTTATCATGCCCTGTTATTTTTCTAAGTTTTGGTGCAATGAAGCATAAAATACACACACATAGAAAATAAATTCCCGAGCACTCGATTTTTAAGCATTCTTTGTAGTTCTTCCAGAATCTTCAATTTTCTTAATTCTACGAACCGAAGCGCATATTCATCATAACTTGTAATTCCCCGGATAGCCGTCATACCATCATTAAAAGATGTCACTTCAAATTCTCCTGATAAATAATCGTTTATCATTTCTCTGATTTCTTCATCATCTTCAATCAATATAATATTATCTTGTTTTCCATTATAATTGTCCCTTGGTCTTTTCGTTCTTCTGCTTATATGATATTCAGTTGCTCCAATTTGTCACAAATCAATAAGTTCTTCAATTTTGGTTATATCAGCAAGATTCAGAGTCCCACCAAATTTCAAATGCAATGTATCATCCCCAAATGAGCAGATCACGACATTACGGTAAGCATCGTCTCGAAAATCAAAAAAACCTTTTATCAATCCATCTCTTTTTGCCAGTTCTATCTTCACGGGTTTGTCGCAAAAATACTCTCGACTGACTTTTTTAATACAGAGTATCGTAGGTTTCTTTCCTTTGACTGGTGAAACAGACATAATATGTTTTTTCCCAATCACTCCATATACGCCGCATGATTTATCTGATGATTGATAATAGTATAAGAAATTCTGATCTTCTGCAATGATATAGACACCAGACACGCCGTCATTCCAGCCGCTAAGTTCTATATCATGAAGTTGACTCCCGAAGTCATGTACTTCATAATTTGTCGTTTCGGCTCTTTTACTATGTTCGGTGGTTGCAGAATTTCCGACCAGTTCATCTACACTAATGTTAAAAACAAATGACAGTTGTATCAGGTTATCAACATCAGGAATACCGCCGTCTGCTTCCCATTTTGCAATCGCAGAACGGGACACATTCATTTTTTCTGCAAGCATTTCTTGTGTAAACCCTTTTGCACTTCGTAGTTGTTTTATTCTTTCTCCCATTGTCATACAATTCACTCTCCATTCTTTTTTCTGAATATAGTATATTACCGCACACATTGCTCGACCATATACGCATTGTAACGATGCTGTTACTTACCGTAACAGTTGCTGTTCAAACACAAAAGCATATCTTCAAGTACCACTTCATCACCTTTGCAATGAATTCTCCTCAATTCCTTAGGCAATAAAACAGGAATTTACATAAATCTGCTTATCAAATTATACGCTGTAACTGCATAGACAAAAATTGCTACACCTACAAATATCATAGCATCTTTCTTTGCCCCTTTATCATAACAATCCTTTGCATTTGTCAAAAGTGATAATCCCATAAAAACAAACATGATTGGCATTGTAACATCATAGGAGATTATATTCATCAGTCCTAAAGAAGCAGAAATAATCGTTAAAACGGTAAATATTGCTTTCCAAATACGCATACATAGTCCTCCTTTACAACTCCCGATTTTTATATTTTAATTCATACTATATCACAACAAAATGCAGAATAGTATAGATAAAACAATAAATTACCATACTATTCTGCTGTAATATTTATTCTACAATCTTCCGGTTATCGTCCTTATGAAGTACAAGCTCATATTGTGAGATTTGTGTCATTTTCGACTTGTTATCCAGATACTTTACGGACACGCTGACCTTGAGGTTGTCGCCGTCTTTGGTAAAGACAGGGTTTAGCAGTTCCGAAAATACATAGTCGCCGGATACAGGAGCAAGCACGCCGTCTTTGACATAATAGGCAAGTTCCTTTTCCGTAGCTGTCGGGTACAGCTTAAAGAATGTTTCCAAGAAAGCGGTAGCGTCCTTAACTGTGTCGGAACTGACACTGACATCGGCTTCCTGTACTTTTGGCTCATACTTTGATTTCTGTACTGCCGGAGCAAGGGTAGGATTCTGTGTGATGACCATTGCACCGTCCGTTTTACCTTCAAGAACAAACTGCGTCAATTCCTTTTTCTGATCTACGGTAAGAAAGACGAACAGCTTTTCACCAATTTGTCTGCCATTCTCCGCTAAATCAAGTACAGCTAATTTCCCATGCTATCACCACCTTCGCTATTTGTTCGTTAAAGAGTTTTTTAATTTTTGAAAAGCCTCTGCACTTATGGCGTGTTCAATATTACAAGCGTCATGCTCTGCAGTTTTACAATCTACGCCAGCGTCTACAAGTCTTGCGGTAAAGAACAGGTACCGTTCACATATTTGTTCGGCATATTGTCGGCCTTGCTGCGTCAAATAAAGGGTACCGTCCTTTTTGATAATATGGCCGGATTTTGTGAGTTCCTTTACTGCTCTGCTTACAGAGGGCTTGCTAACCCCTAAATAGTCCGCAACATCTACACAGCGAACATAACCATGTTGTTGATGGAGGACTAAGATTGCTTTCAAATAATCCTCCATTGATGAAGTTAAGGACAAATAGCATACCCCTTTTAAAGAATGATATTGTCACATGATATACTACTTTACTCCAACAATAGAAAGTTTCTTTTTTAATATGGCTTCACCAATTAACCCACCTATTATAGCTAAGATGATTGTAGCAACAATCATAACAGCCAACATAAAAGGCGTTGCCATAGCGTCCATAGACGCAGCATATTCAGCCGACATTTCTTTCGCAGCCTTTTGAATGGTATAATCACGGAAAGCCCAAATATAGATAGGTGAGCCAGACATACCAAATGCAAATAGAATATAGCTGCATAGATTGCCCTTTAAACTTTTATATCCACTTAACTTTCTGATAATTTCAGCTAATATTGCACTTGCAATCAAAGTAACAATAACCAAATTTGATAATTCTCCTGCAATGAAGTAAATAAGCCCAACGATTAGGTTCATTATAATGGAAACACCAAAAATTTGTTCCCTTGCAGTAATATACATATAAGGAACTCCGGCCAGTAGTCCGATCAATGCAGTCATAAAAATCCATGTAAGTGGGGTAAAAGAACCGGACATCATTACAAGCATAGTAATTACAAAGTAAATCAATGAAAATCCAACTGTGATTCCAAGTCCTTTTCCTGTCCATTTTGTTTCCATAAAACGACAACTCCTTTCTTTACGAATTATCCAATAGACCACCCTTCGGCTTTTTCTCTGATATTGATAAATCGCCTATAAATGCCTTCCTGTGCAGATAATTGTTTATGCGTGCCGCGTTGAGTAATCTTACCTTCATCTACAACTAATATTTGATCGGCATTTTCGATAGTGGCAAGACGGTGAGCAATGACAATAATTGTTTTCCCGTGAGTGAGATTACTGATCGCTTGCTGAATAAGATGTTCATTTTCAGGATCAACACTGGCCGTGGCTTCGTCTAAAATAACAATAGGCGCATTTTTTAAGATTGCACGGGCGATAGATATTCTTTGCTTTTCACCGCCAGAAAGAGTAGAGCCCCTTCTCCAATCAAAGTATCATATCCATCAGGAAGTGCCATAATGAAATCGTGACATCTCGCAGCTTTTGCCGCTGCAATCATTTCTTCTTCTGTTGCATTGGGTGCGCCAAAAAGAATATTATTGCGTATGGTATCGTGGAAAAGATAAACATTCTGAAATACCATGCTTATATTTTTTAAAAGTGAATCACAGGTAAAATCTTTTACATTTTGCCCACCGACGGTTATATAACCTTTTTTAACATCATAAAATCTTGCTAAAAGGTTACAAATAGTGGTTTTACCGCTGCCAGACGGTCCAACGATTGCAGTCGTTGTATTTTCCGGAATAGTAAATGAAACATGACTTAATACTTCACGGCTGTCATAACCGAAAGAAACGTCCTTAAATTCAATGTCAAAGTGATTGATTAAAATATTTTTTCCAGCTTTGTCGATAAATTCAGCATTATCAATACTTTGCAGCTTTTCGGCAACAGTGTCCAACATTTTCTAAAATATGCAGAGAATTATTTGCTGCTTCGATTGTGTTAAACATAACGTAGCTGTAAACAATCAACATAAGCGCCATAGGAAGCTCCATCGTTCCGTGCAGTGCCATTAACGCGGTTAAAATGGTAATTGCACTTGTTCCCATATAAAGACCAAAGCGATGAAGCGCGTCACAAGGAGCAAAATTTTTCTCCATACGGATATTGATGTCTTTTGATTTTTTGTAAGCCTTATAAAGCCCTTCCGAAGCGACGCCTTCCTGTTTGAAAGACTTTACCACTGCCATACCTCTGACATATTGGACAATTTCATCGGCCATTTCGTTAATACTCTCCTGACGAATAGGAGAATTTTTACGGCTTTGATGTTCAATAAGCTGTAAGCCGATAGAAGATATAATTACAGCGATTAAAGCTGAAATCCCAAGTGCGGGCGAAAAGAACAGCAGAAAAACAATCGTTATCAGCAAGAATATGTAACTATCTACAATATTGTTAATAACATTCATAGCTTGCATTTCAAAAAAAGCTAAATCTGTTGTAATCGCAGTTGTCAGTTCCCCCATATTTTTACGCTGTAAAAAGCCAAGAGAAACACGTTTTAGAATATCTCCAATTTTTAGGCGTTCGGTACTTGTAACTTCGTGGGCGATACTATCTTGCTTCGTTGCTCTTATATAAGCAAGTAACCAACGGAGAAGAATTGTGCCAACGATAATTCCTATAAGCACAAAAACAAAATTTTGATTTAAAACAGTGCTGCCATTTATATCATCTAAAATTGTTTTTATTACCCAAACCCCACATACGATAGGAACAATTCCAAGAATGTTATTTATCATGGATAATACGATTCCAAGATATAAACGCTTTTTATATTGTGCCATCATACGAAAAAGTCGTTTTAAAATGCGAATCATGCCAACACCTCCTCGTTTACATTTACGGACCATTTTTTAGCGCCGATATGGGCCTGCCACATATCCTTATAAAGATTACTGTTTTTCAATAATTCTTCATGTGTTCCGCTTTGTATGATTTCCCCGTTTTTCACAAGTACAATTTTGTCTGCGTTTTTTATTGTGGAAAGTCTATGTGCGATTACCAGCAAAGTTTTTCCTTTTGTTAATTCAGCAATAGCCTCCTGAATTTTAGCTTCGTTCTCTGGGTCTGTAAAAGATGTCGCTTCATCAAGAATAATGATAGGAGCATTTTTCAAAATTGCTCTTGCAATCGCAATTCTTTGGCGTTCACCACCAGACAGTTTATCGCCAGCTTCACCAGCGGTAGATTGATACCCATGTTCCAGCTTATTGATAAACTCGTCACATTGAGCTTTTCGTGCTGCCTCTAATACCTCTGTATCAGTAGCTTTTGGATTTCCTAAACGTATATTTTCCATAATCGAACTATTAAATAAAAAGTTATCCTGGGTAACAAAGCTCACTTCATCTGCAAGCTGCGTTAATGGAATATCTTTTATATTTACGCCACCGATTGAAATGTTTCCTTCTGTTGTGTCCCAAAAACGCGCCACTAAACGAGCGAGTGTAGATTTTCCTCCCCCTGAAGGTCCAACGAGAGCATAAAAGGAATTTTCAGGAATTTTAATACTAACATCATGGATTACATTTTCTTTCCCTGTATAAGAGAATGACACATGTTCCATGCATATATCGTGTTGGGATATAGTTTTCTCTTTGGACGCTAAAGGCAATTCACCAATATCGAAGGTTTTATTAACCGTATTGATTGAATACTGAATAGATTTTAGCTGATTAAAAAACAAAATAAATCTTCCTAAACTGCTGACAAGCCCCATAGAAAGAAGCATAGCCATTGTAATCTTAGGCAGTGTAGTTGTTCCAGAAAGATACATTAAAGTTCCGATAGGTAACACTCCCAAGAGTGTGGTAGGAAGAATCACTGCTCCCAACGTTGTAAATTTCCATGTAGATTTATACCAGTTAAGCGTTGTTTCTTTAAAGGATTCAACGGCTTTACGATACTTTTCATATGATGAAGTAGATTGATTAAAAGCCTTGACAACTTCAATTCCTTCTACATATTCGATGACCACATTGTTCATGTGTTCGTTGGATTCCATGTATTTTTGATAGGTCTTATTGTAACCGCCCAACATCATTCCATAAGGAATCATTGCGAGAGGAATGGTAATCAGCGAAGCAAGAGCAAGACGAAAATCTATCATACACAAATAGACAAATACTGCTAAAGGCAACACAAGAGCAGCAGAGCCTTCCGGTATAACATGGGCTAACGGGATTTCAATATTCTCGATTTGATCTACAACAATGTTTTTAACTTTTCCAGCATTGATATTTTGTGTTACTCCCAAAGGAGCTTTTAATAGCTTTTCAGCAACACGTTTTCTCATAAGTTCCAAAATGGTATATGCTGAAATATGAGATAAAGTCGTTGAAATCGCATGAAACAATGCTTTTACTATAAATCCGGTAATACAAATACTTCCCCAGAAGAAAATATCTTCTACGGTAACGGAATTATCAAAAAACATAATGATAATACGATAAGCTGCCACAAAGGGAATAATGCCGCCTGCCACAGAGATTAAGGCACAAATGACGGACAAGGTTAATTTTCCTTTACACGGTTTGGCATAAGAAAAGATACTTCCAAGCATACCTTTGTCTTTCATCTCTTTTCCTCCTTCTGAAACAAAATTTGATATATTTTGGGTGCGGTCTTTTGGCTTACCGCAAAATAATCTTCTACTTTCCCTGCGTTCAGGTAGCATATGTGCGTACAGGTTGACATCAAAAATTCATAGTCGTGAGAAGTTACTAAAAGAGTTTTTCCCTCCTGTGATAGTTCGTGAAGCAGAGAAGATACATTCTTCATGCTTATGTAATCAAGACCGCTGGTAGGTTCGTCAAAACAAATAACACCTGTATTTTTCATACAAGCAACGGCAATACACAATCGTTGCTTTTGACCTCCCGAAAGAGAAGCGGGGTGTTGTTGTAAATAATCAGAAAGTCCCATTCGCTTCAATAGGGATATTCCTTTTTTACGAAGAAGCTCATTTTCGGTGTTTCCAAGATATAATTCTTTTTCAACGCTTTCCGTGAATAACTGATAATCACTGTTTTGCATAACAAGAAAAGTATCGCGGTTTCTTATTTTAGGATTAACTGGTTTTCCATTGATAAGAAATTTACCCAACATTTCTTTTTTTAAGCCACAAATAATTTCCAGCAAGGTACTTTTTCCAACTCCGTTATTTCCAATAATACCTATAACAGCACCTTTATCGGCTGAAAAAGTTATATTTCTTAGTGGCTTGTCACTTTTACTGTAATAATACGAAATATTTTTCAGTTCAATTTGGTTTTCTCCCGTGTGATAGTCAACACTTCGTGGAGAAACAGATAGCAAATTGATACTGCGTAATCCCATTGCATTTGCTTCTTTGTTAGAAAGATTGCGAAAATCCTCTCCACGAATTTCTTTTTTTATCTTCCCATTTTCGATCAGTATCGCTCGATCAGCAATATCTTTAAGATAATGCACACGATGTTCTGAAATCACAATCGTATATCCTTGCTTTTTTAAAGAATCTAATATTTTCATAAGATGTTGAGTTGCTGCTGAATCTAAATTCGCAGACGGTTCATCTAAAACAAGGATTTTAGGAGATAACGCATAAACCGAAGCAATAGCGATAGATTGCTTTTCACCGCTGGAAAGTTCAAAAATGCTTCTTTCTAATAACCTTGTAATTTGTAAATCATTTGCTGCCCTTTCTATGCGGTAGCACAATTCTTCTCTTGGTAAGCCAACATTTTCACAAGAAAAAGCAATTTCTGCTGTTGTATCTGTAGCAAAAAAATTGAGATCGTGGGTCTTGAAATACAGAACCAACAATCCCGGCTAAATCTTGAATTCGTAATTCGTCAGTATTTTGTCCATCAATAGTAATATTCCCTTCCATTTCTCCCTCAAAAAATTCTGGAACAAGGCGGTTGATTAAGCGGGTAATTGTAGTCTTGCCACAGCCAGAAGTTCCCAAGAGTACCACAAATTCACCTTTTTGAATAGAAAGGCTTATATCATGGAGAGCAGGTTCTTTTGCGTTTGCATATTTAAATGAAACATGACTAATTTCTATCATTTTATTTACCTCCCACATACCATTTTACTGATAACAATACCACTAACTATTGCTAATATAACGCCAGCAGCAATTAAATAGTCTGTGAGGCGTAAACGAACTTCTCTATAAGAAGTCCTTTCTGATTCTAAGTCTAATCCCCTTGTCATAGCAGAAGCAGCCAATTCGTCAGATATGGTCATGCTACGAATGACCAAAGGTACAACCGCATACTCACAGGTTTTTATTGGGTGAAGTACCACGTTTTTTACATTCAATCCGATTCCACGCAGTTTCATAGTATTTTTAATAGAACGAAACTCATCTTGTACTGTTGGAATATATCGGAATGCCACAGCTAACGCAATCGTTCCACCTTTTGGAACGTGCATGCTCTGCATTGCAGTTACAAAATCACTAACCCGCAAATGACTTCCCATCCATGCTCCCATTACAAAAAATACAACGATCCGTTCAAGCATAAAAAGTATCATTCCAATTCCAGCCGCAACACCGCTTTCAGGTGCAAAAGAAAGAAGCAGATTTAAAAGCAAGAATACCGTAAAAAGTATTCCTGCTTTTTTTGCCCCTTGCCAAAGGCCGCGAGCAAGGTAAAGGATAATCACAAGGAAATATATCCAAATTAAAGCTAATATGTTAGGAGCGCTAAATGTTACAGAAGCAAAAACTACCACTAACAGTAATTTCATGCGGGGATCTAATTCAGGTAAATGATGTATTTTAGTATTCATTTTTATACAATTCCTGCCTTTGCAAAATGCTTTTTTAAAAGTAATTTCCCAAGGAATGCTCCAACTATACACCCTACGACTGTAGCAGCTAACCCCACAAAAAACATAGGGCCAATGAGCATATCAAATACGGTAGAGTAGAGGTCTGCATAAGCTGATACTGCAGCTAAATACATATCTTTCATAAAAATGAGTGGTAATGTCATACCTAAATAAAGAAAAATCACCTGAACAGTAAAGCATAAAAGCATAGTAGAAAATTTACGACGATCCAGTTTATCCCACAATAGTTCCGCAATTACAGCACCAATAGCAATTACTATTGCAACACCCCAAAAACTCATAAGCTGCATAGCTGCCCAAATAAGCCCGAACAATAATACAACCCCTTTTTTATTTACTTTTGTAAATAAAAGAATGAATATTGTTCCCCACACAACAGCACAAGCAGCAAAAACAAATAAGCTACCTGCCACCGTCATACCTATGGGCGCTCCGACGCCGGCATAAACAAGAAACATAAGCACATACATAATGGCTGCTGTTATGTAATCGCGCACATTCATTTTCTCATTATTTTTTGTTCTTCTTTTCTTTACTTCCATTTTTTATCCTCCCTAAATTAGTTAGAGCTAACCTTTTGCGTCATATAAAGACTTGATCTGTATTAAAACCAAGACTAAAAGCCAAAAACTGCTTGCCAATTAAAAAGTTTTGCGATTGTATTACAATACTGTAACGCTTTCTCTTTTGGTAATTCATGTTTAATGGGTTCAAAAATAACGGACCAGTAAGCTGTTAAGATCATATGTATTTCATCTTCTTCAAGGTGAATAGATGAAATCTTTTTTTGATATGCGGTTTCTGCAAACACCATTGTCCGTTTAGCATGGTCTGCTACAAAATCATTTAGAAAGTCAGAATAAACAGAACCTTCCGCATAGCATAACAGCAATCGAAATCCATCATAATGCTCGTATAGAAATCCCATAATACCTTTTAATGTTTTTTCGGAACTATCCCATACAGAACACATTTGATTTTTATCTAATTGTTCATAATCATATTGCTCTGTTTGCGACACTAAAGTTTCAACCGCTTGTAAAGTAGGGGATATTAGTGCTTCAAATAAAGCCTCTTTTCCTGAAAAGCGCTTATATAACGCTCCCGTTGTCACACCTGCTTTACTACAGATTGAACGTAAAGAAGCGTCTGCAAATCCCTTTTCCAGAAATTCAGCTTTGGCGCAGTCCAGTATTTTCGGATCAATGCTACGATCTGGCAAAGACATAATGTTCCTCCTTTCTATCTGTCTGATAACATTGTTATTAATAACGATGTTATCAGTATAGCAGTCATAATCTTCTTTGTCAATAGAAACTATATAATAGTTGATTCAAACGAATTAACACAAACCGGTAAAAAATAGGCTTCGCCTATTCAGCTCCCCTTCCCCTC
>ENA-OPZZ01000633-OPZZ01000633.1-human-gut-metagenome-genome-assembly--contig:-NODE-633-length-26652-cov-17.332253_pt1 | contig 26652 bp, 26 predicted proteins | sample MGYA00242487_ERZ504511 | MGnify/ENA primary metagenome ERZ504511 (study PRJEB26092, sample SAMD00036241) | human gut metagenome | host: Homo sapiens | study: EMG produced TPA metagenomics assembly of... | reverse complement strand
TTTTGAAACATAGCGACAGTTATGTTTATTTCTTGCGTTCATTTTTTCGTTCAAGAATAATATTTACTTTTCAAAGTTCAATGCCAGAGTTTTGCTGGCATGATCACTCAAGATTCCGAGAGATCATAATATCTTATCTCTATTATGAAGCCTCTCTATGGTTTTAACAAGCAACCTGCAGTTGCTAAGAAGTTCTTGTAATCACACATCAGGAGTCGCTTTTACCGGATTCAGCAGCTTCCATCTGTTTTTTCACATCTACAAGGCTAATCCACACTCAAACGCTAACAGCATGTATTTCTCAGCATTCGTAAGTCCATACAATTCCAGATCTCGAATTTCCCATTTTTCCGAACTGAGACTATCCGCCCCATACAGAAATTGTATAAATGGAATCTGCCGGTATTGTGAAACTGCCAGCATAGATGCACATTCCATTTCAACCGCAAGACAGCCTTCCTGCCTGCGTTCCTCAATCGCTGGAATGGTTTCTCTGTAAATTGCATCCGAGGTCCATGTTTTTCCTTTTACATAGGAATACCCACAGAATTCCAATACATTCTGCAGTACCCGAATGGAATGTTCCGACGCTTTAATTTCCTCTGATGGAGCTATGTAATGATAGCTTGTTCCTTCATCACGGACTGCAGAAACCGGAATAATCATGTTATCCTTCACTTTCTCATCATCCAACACACCGCAGGAACCAAACATTACAAACTTCTTTGCACCCATGGCAACAACTTCCTCAAATCCTGCCACACACGCCGGTGCCCCTACTCTGGATAAATAAAATGCAATATCCTGATTTTTGTAATAAGTTTTATAAACAGGCAAAGCTCCATTGGCCGTATATAGTTCTGCAATCTTCTCTACACTTTTCAAGGAAGCAAACTTCTGAATAATATTTTCCGAAAATGTGGAAACACAGATTTCCGGAAAATCCTCTATTTTTTTCGTAGTATCAAAAGGCGTAAAAAGTGCCGGTTCTGTTATTGCATTTTTTTGAAAAATAGTTCCCATAGTGATACTCCCTTCTTGTCATCCTCATGAAAAGATCTAAAATCATTGCATAATACGCGCTGTAATAATCGTATCGCTATATGCGTTGACTGTTATTTTAAGAATTCAACACAAAATACGAATCATACTCTGTTCCATCATGCCCTATCAGTTTTTCCGCCGAACGCTCAAACCCCAGATTTTTCAACGCTTGAATACGTTCCGTAGCTGCTGGAATTGCTTTTGTGGCAATTTTACTACAATGGAATAAACGATATGCAGGCGCGATAATCAAACTTAATATTTTTATAATCTTATCAGACATTTCATAGTCGCTCCGAATATCAAGCCTAAGCAATCCACAATCTGTAAAATAATCTGCGGCATCTCTGTGAAAAAGTTCTATTGTCCCTATTGCTTCATGCGTTTCTTTTGATATAATCGTCCACCGCACAAATCCCTGTCGATTATACTCAAAAAGCCAATAATCAATAGCCTGCTGCATTCTGTTTTCAGTTGTATAATAAAAATCATCTCCGCCACAATTATCACTATTAAAGAAAGAGACAGCCTCTTTATCTGAATAAACTTTTAGTAAATCCAGTCTATCCTCCTGGCTGACCATTCTCAAAATATAGTCATTATTCTCAAATTCAGGACAACTTCTATAAATCTCTTCCATACTGGTCTTCCTCCGTAAATTCCGATTGAGATTTCACCTGTTTTAAGAAATTTAATAACTGTTATATTTTGTTATTAAATTCTCCGCAAACCATTGAAAACACTGGATTTGTCGCAGGTGAGCTTTCCCTTATTGTTTCCCTTGTGTTATATCGTCCCACCAGTGTTTACGAACTCTGATAAGGGAAAATACAAGGGCAAAAAAATTGTTAAGATGTTGGGGTCAAAAGAGTTTGTAAAAACTATTTGATCTCCTATATAGTACCTTGAAAATTTTACACAATCGAATTTTGAGAGATATTTCTTGTTTGGGCGCTGATATTAACGTGACTGTCATCCTTTTTCTTATGCTAATACCGGATTTTGAGCATAATGTCCCAAGCCCTTTCGATAGGTAAAGAGCTTTTTGAAATTCAATGCTCCGATTTTACATCCGAAGAAAAAACGTCCGCGGATCAGACCCCTGACCGACATCCTATCTGCATGGTATCGCCTGCGCAGCAGAGAGGGCAGTGTTTCTACTCCGTTTCGGATTTTAAAAAGGTTTCGGAATTCTTCCGTTCCCATAAAACGTTGTTGCTTTGCCCTTTCATGGGATTTTACCGATACGGTAACTCTGCTGACACGTTTATAGATTTTCGCCTTGCACTGCGCTTTGTGTGGACAGTTTGCACACTGTTCCTTTTGAAAGGAAACATGAAACTGCTGGGATTTATCACCGGTATATCCACAGGATTTTGGCTCATATCCTGCAGGGCATCTTACTACTTTGGTTCCCGTCTCGTTGAATACAAAATCTGCTAGAATATCATCAACCGGTTTTCCCGATAAATCGGTATTGATCAGACGGATATTCTTTTGGGCAGCAAGATCATGGTTTTCTTTCCCGGAATAAGCACCGTCGGTGATCAGTGTACTTTTTTCCTCCTGAACCTCAGTGCGTTCAAGACTGTCCTTTAGAAAACGGCTGTCACTGTAAATGTTTTGCTCAAACTGGTAATCTGTGATAACAGAACCATTTCTATCAACGGTTTCTTCAAGATTTGCCACATAGCCCTGATGTTCTTTTCCAGCTTTGCTTCTATATGTTGCATCTGGGTCAGATGGATTTTGAAGTATTCCTGAATGGAAACCGCCATCTTCTTTAGTGCGGAGACGACGGAAACCTTCTTCCACAATGGTCTGTTCAGAAAGACAGCGTACCAATAACTGGTATTCTGTGATGTCATCATAATCCGTTCCACAAAGGTCCAGCAGACGGTCTGCATCTTTCAGAATGGCCGCCAAGTGATTCTCTGTATCGGAATCGTTACTGTAATAAAAGGTTTTATTATAGTCATTCGGATCACAATAATGTTCCATTCCTTTAATAAGCTCATCGCGGCTGTTTTTGTGGAAATAGATGACCAGCTTTTTTACGCAGGTATAAAGCAGCTCTATACGGCTGAGTTTCCGTATATTTGCTGCTATCATCATGGAATCCATTCTTTTGACCCTTGGGCTGATGTCCATAAGTTTTGCGATATTCGTTCCAAGTCCTGTCATGCATTCGTGGAGCAGATCGATACCGTGAATAGATTCATAATCATAACAGCGTTTACGAAAACGGGTGAGAGTTTTGTCGCTCAATGGCTGTTCCTCAAAGCTTGATGTATGAAGGGCATACTGATAACGGGGATCCAACATAAGGTTTTCGACAACTTCATCATCTGAGATTCCAAAGAGTTCTTTGATGATGAGAGCACCAATACACACATTTACGGGTGTATTTGGTCTTGAAGCGTTCGAGGAATACAGAACAGATAATTGTTGATACGAATTTGTTCTGAATGCCATACACTTCCACCACCTTTGATTGATATATACAGTATACCACATCTGGGGGAAGTTGAAGGATTTGTGTAAAATTTTCAAGGTACTATAGCAGGGCTTTTGACCCCAACATCTATAAAACAGTATAACACAAAATAAAAGTGACATGGTGAACTGATTGAAATGCTTCTGATTTTTGTGATGATAAGTAAAATTACTAACTAAATTCGCCCTTGCTGTCAGCCAGACATCGTACGATATTGTATTGCCTTCCCCTTCTAAAACTTCGTTTTCTAATACTCCGTCATTATTGATAATTGATTTGACAGAGCAATCATAAAATCAAGTCCACTAGGATTTCCCATGCTGGTTCTTTATGCGTTATTTTATATTTCTAAAAATAGTCAGGTGAAATAGTTCAATTAACCTTTTCACCTGACTATTTACATAGCAAAGAGTCTCTGTACAATTACTTAGTGTGACAGCACTCATTCTACCAATATCTTTTAAAAATCTAATTCCTAATAATCAAACTGACGATAATATCTACGAATAGAAAGTGGATGTCTTAAAAATAGCTCCATATATGCATCTACACGATTATTAACACCATGCATTACCAAATGAGAAATTGTTCCTCTAAATTCTGGACTAATTCCTTTTAATTCATGTTCTTTTGTATCAATAATAGTATAGTTTGCATTTACACGTGGAAGAAATTTTGCAACACGCTCAGCTAATGGTCGTTGTTCATCCTCTCCCATAAACAGAGTAACTGGTGTATCTTCAACGATAATCTCCTGCATTCCGTGGAAAAATTCTTGACAGCTAATAGATTTTGTACGGATCCACATCTGCTCCTCCCAATAGCACATAGCATAGGAATAGGTTGCCCCATACTGATTTCCTGATCCAATAAAGTAATGAGGAAGATCTTTATGTTCTTTCCAAAATGCCACCTTATTTTTTGCATACTCATATGCCCACTCATCGGAATCTTTCTCAACCTGAACTAATACATCCGCAAGATTAGCTTCCATCTCTTTATTATAACGGTCATAATCATCAAATTCACCATTTTTATACATCAAGTAATTTGCAACCATATAAAATTTCAACTGCTCATTCATTGGATAAACAATCAGATAATCTTGCTTGTCAGGCTGTGTGAGAATAGTACCTGGATTATCGATGAATGAAAATACTTTTGCACCTTTTTCATGTACTCTGTCCACTAATTCAACCATTTCTTTTGTATTTCCAGATACTGAAGATATAATTACTACAGATTTATTTGTAAATTTTTTGTTTCCTGTAGTCAAAAACTCAGCTGCATTTTCAACAAATACTGGAAGCTTTGAACGGCCACGCATATATACTTCCACCTGCATACTGGAAGCATAAGTACCTCCAATACCAATAAAATATATTCCATCAAATCCTTCTTCCCAGATTTGATCAATAATTTTTTCAATCTGCGGACGAAGAGCAAGTGCTCCATTCACACTATCAATCTGTGCTTGCTCTTTAAAATTACGCAAACAAGCACCTTCTGTTTCTTTCCACGCTTTTGCTTCATATTTCATAGTTAATATCCCCTTTCACTACTTTCTATTTAATACAATTTCGTTGTCTGCAAATCTAAATTTAAGAAAAATTGTATAGCACGTTGAATCATTTTATCCCAATAAGGCCACTCATGATCCCCTGGTCCTTCCAGATAAACATGACCATAACCATTACTTTCAGCGACTTTTCTAAATTTCTGATTATTTTCATATAAGAAGTCTTCTGTACCACAAAATTGAATTAACCTCGGACGATTTTCGTCTTTAGCAAGTTTCTCTACCAAAAACAGTGGATTTTCCCACTCTTCTGGTTTTCCTGCTTCTCCATGAAAACTCTGTATTTCTTGTGGCGACATATCTTCCCAATTTCCGGCAAGTACCATCTCCGTAAAGCCTACATAATCGAGTACTCCTGATAAACTTGCCACAGCTTCATACCGCCCTGGTCTATTCAATGCGATCTTCACTGCACCATATCCACCCATACTTTCTCCAGCTATAAATGTGTTTTCTCGTCTTTGATCTAAATGAAACCATTTCCCACAAATAGCTGGAAGTTCATCTGCAACATAATGGAAATAATCAATTCCAACTTTTCCTGTTGTATAAAAACTACGTTGAACTTCAGGCATAATTATTATGAAATTATATTTTTTTGCATAATATTCAATTTTAGAAAATCGCGTCCATTCATCACTATTTCCTGACAGTCCATGAAGTAAATAAAGAACCTTCGGTGTTCCCTCATAAAGAGGTGTTACATCATTAGAAACATCCGGGAAAATAACATTAATCTGTGTTGTCATTCTTAAATTTTTTGAATAAAAATTCCCTGTAAATAATCCCATTATTTTAATTTTACCTTTTATCTGAAAATTGTACATTAAAGTTACATTTATCACCACGCACATAATTGCGATTGAATTCGATTACCCTTCCATCCGTATCACACGTAAGACTTTTAAACAACATCACGGGTGTTCCTGCATCTATTCCCAACAGTTTTGCATCATTCAAACTAGGACGAACCAAATCCAATGTCTGCTCTGCTTCCGCTAGATGAATACCATACATTTCATATACTTCATACACAGAAAACACCGATAAATCAATCCCATCCATTTTGGGAATTAAATAATGCGGTATATATAATTCCTCCAAAGAAATCGAATCTCCGTCAGCATAACACATGCGCTTAATATAAAAAATAGGCTCTTCTGGTTTAATGCCGAACATATTTCCATACAAATTTCCTGCCATTCTTAGATACTTGGACACAATTCTAAAAGATGGTTTCATATTCCTATCTAACATTGTCTGCGTGAAACCTTCTAACTTTTCCATGTTTCGTTCGATTTTATGTCCTAAAACATATACTTCTTTATCAGAAATATATTTCAGCAATCCTTCTTTGACCAAAACTTCTATGGCTGTTCTCACAATTTGCTTCTGAACACCAAACATTTCAGCCAATTCTGTATCAGTAGGTATTTTTGTACCAGGATATAAATCACCATCTTCTATTTCTATTCTTAAAATCTCACTCACTTGCTGAGTGATCATTTTTTTACAGGCAGTTTTCATATTTCGGCTCCTTATTTTTTAGTTACCATGCTCCAAAATACTTTAATGTTTCTGTTGCATTTGCTGCACCTTTTTCCATTGCCCCTTCTATAGAAAGTCCATCTACAATTCCTGTTAAAAATCCAGCAATATAACTATCTCCGGCTCCCATACTATCTACAAGATGATCACAAGGAACGATTCCAAAACGATGATATCTTTCACCATCATAACACAAACTGCCTTCTTCTCCCATCATACAAATGACAAGCTTAGGTCCCTGTTTTTGAATTCTTTCCATTTGTTCTCTTACCTCTTTAGTATCTCCTGTTTCCACAGAATAAAAGAGATAATCTGTATATGGTATCGCTTTTACACTTTCCTCTGAATCTGGGTTTGTCGCACAATCAAAGGCAGTAACAATTCCTTTTTCTTTCAACTCTTTAAACTGTCCTTCTACTTTGCCCCAAACATCACAAATTACAACATCAAAATTTTTGATATAATCAATATCTTCATCTGTTAATTTATATTTTTCCAATACGCCTTCGTCGTAATCTCCAAATACTCTTTCGCCATCTATCAATTCAACCTGGGTAACGGCTGTCTTTCCTTTTTCTACACGCAAATGCGAAGTGTCAACGCCTTTCGCTTTGATAGTTTCTATCATAATCTGTCCGTAGACATCATCACCTACTGGTCCAATATATGCAGCCTCTCCTCCTAAACGGAGTGTATAAACTGCCATATTTACCGGGCCTCCCCCCGGAAATGCTTTTCCACCATCTATATTGTTATAATAATCAATACAGTTACTTCCAACTGCCGCTAATCTCATACGATATCACTCCTTTTTTATCTGGTGTCTCGCCTTGTTAGAACATTCGTATATTGTACCTGATCTGGTCTCGCCATAATCCTAAAAAACTCAATACCTACTCCTCTATCGTCGTTTACAACACCTGACTGATAGTACAAGTATTGTCCTTCTTCTACCTTCAACAATTTAGCTTCTTCTTCTGTGGCAAATGTAATTCCTACTTTCTCCGTCCCTTTAGTCAACAATATGCCTAAATCCCCTAGAACTTTATATAAAGATTCTTCTGCAAAATTGTGAGCTTCCAAACCTTCACACTGTTCGTAATTAATGTAACTATTCTCAATCATCAAAGGAACATTGTTTCTAATCCGCAAGCGATATAAATGAAATACTATATCTCCCTCTTTTATCTGAAGTTTTCTCGCAACATATCCATCACACGTCTCAATTCTAGAGATTAATACTTCTGTCCAAAGAAAGTACCCTGTTTTTCTCATTGCTTCCGAAGTAGACTGAATTCCCTTTATATCCCTAACTAATCTCGGAGGTGCCACAAAGGTTCCAGAGCCTTTTACACTATATAGTTTTCTTTCTTCAATTAGTTGTTGAATAGCTGTATGGAGAGTGGAACGATTCATTTGCCACATTGTACACAACTCCCGTTCGCTCGGAAGCTGTGTATGTGGTTTTAGTTGGTTTTCTTGTATATACCATTGAATCTGTTCCATCGCCATATCTTGCGGACGAATTTTTTTTATTTTCTCCATACAGTTCTCACCTTCTCAACATATTAAGTCTAATGCTTATGCACTTTCTCTTTTATTTTTTCTATCCCAATAATAGAATACTGGAAGTCCTGTAACTACTGCCACAAGCGCACAAATTAAGCTCTGCATTGGCGCATATGTGAGCTCGCCCCAAATAAGTGTACTTGTCATAATAATTGCAATAAGAGGCATAATTGGACCACCTGGACACTTATAAGATGGATTGTATCCATGTTCTTTGCCTTTTTTTCGAAGCACAAAGATTGTAGCGAATGTAAGCACATTCTTTAATAATGCTACCATTGTAAAGTATCCTAGCAATGCTGACAAGTCTGAAGCAAAAATTAATACGATTGCAACCGCACACTGTACGATAATTGAAAAATAAGGAGTTTCGTATTTTGGATGAACTTTTGCAAAAGATTTAAAGAATAAATTATCTTTCGCCATAGCATACTCGATACGTGGCTGGAACATAATACAAGATGATAATGAACCAATTACAACAATAATTGCCATAATTGCAACAATTGTACCTGCATAATGTCCAATTCCTGGAAGCTTAGATGCCAACAATGCGATTGGAGCATCAGATGTAGCCATTTCATCAATAGAAAGAATTCCAGAAGCTACAAATGTTAATCCTGCATAAAGAGCAAGTACAATAACTGCTGTAAGAATAAGACCCAAAGGCATATTCTTTTTCGGATTTTTAATTTCGCCTGACATATAACAAGCAGCTCCCATACCATCATATGACCATGTTGTTGCAGCTATACCTGCGATTAGCGCAGCAATTCCACTTGTTGCATATCCTTCCAAAGGTGCAGAAGATAATAAAATATCCCCCTGAAGATTGAATAAACCAATACCAATAACCAATGCAAATGGTAAAATTTTAAGAGCTGTAATAATTGTCTGGAATTTTCCACCACCTTCTACCGAACGTATGTGTACTCCCATGAAAATTAATACAAATACTACAGCAACCAGCTTTAATACCAAACCATGAATCGGAATAAAAAATGCAAGATAATTCACAATTGCTAAAGCCATGATTGAAATTGACGGTGGGTCAGTTGCCCAAAAGCTGATCCATCCACACAAGAATGCGAGTGGTCGTGATCCTGCTTCACGGAAGTAAACATATTGTCCACCATCCTCTGGATAAGCAGATGCTAATTCCGAATATACAAAGTTTGCTGGAATCTGAAGCAATCCCCCTATAATGAATGCTAATACCAGAAACAAGCTACTACCGGCAGCATTTGCTACCTCAGATAAAGATGAAAAAATACCAGAGCCTACTGTAGTACCAACGCCAAGTGCAATAACAGCGCCAAGTCCAAGTTTACGACCAAGTTCGTTTTTGTTTTCAGACATAAAAACTCTCCCTTTCCTTTTAAACAGAGTATAATTGAAAAATCTTGTGCACGACTTTTCTTTTTTTAATTTCCTATTATCTTCGATGCTTTTATATTGTAAACAGCTATCTATCTTCGCTATCACAATTTCTTAAATAATCTATTACTTTTTATTTATTCACTTTCCATTTAAACGATTCCTGCCTCGGCCATTAGCTCACGCATGTTATCAATGGCACGTTTCGCATAAAAACGTGGTTCGTTAATATAATTTGTAACCAATTCAAGTGTTGCTGTTTTATCATAACCTATTCGTTTCATTTCATATAGCATTTCTTTAATTGGAATATTTCCCTCTCCTGGTATCATATGGGTGTCTGATCCATTTTCTCCATCAATAATATGCATATGATCCATCTTATTTCCGAGTTTATCAAAATATGCCATAATACTTTCATGCTGTACAAATGGTGGAACAATATCACACATGCCGACTACATATGGATTATCCACTCTTCTAAATAGCTCCACCAAATCATTTGCTCTTGTAAAGAAATTAGATTCATACGGTGTTAAAGCTTCAACTACTAGCTTGATTTCTAGTTTTGCTGCATAATCTCCCAACTCTTGAATATTTTTTTCTAATCTGCTCCACAACTGATCATATGTAGCAAGATATCCGCCGTTTGCAGGACTTGTAAGTACAAATTCCGCACCCATCTCTTTTGCCATTTCAAGAGACAGTTTCAGATAATCAACAGCATCTCTTCTCTGAGCCTCTGAACCAATCATATAATTGTAAGGATAGGCATTATGCTCCGGTGTGTAACCAAGCACCGGCATTTCATACTTTTCAATTAATCGGCGAACTTCATTAATATCTCCCGCTTTCAGATCCGGTGCATATGCATGTGGACGCCCACCCCAAAGCTCGATATAATCATAACCGTACTCTTTAGCATCCATAAAACAATGCTCCAACGGATTCCTCTGATATCCCGATGTAAACATTCCGACTTTTAACATTATTTTATTCCTCCTTGTTGTGTTTTTGTTGGTAAAATTATATAATAATTAAGCACCATTTTTCTATTCGCAAGAGGTCTAAAATTCAATTATAAAAAATGTATAAAATCCCATAACCATGTTGTTTGTTATTCTAATTCTATACCAATTATGTTATTCTGCATGTTTTATCCCCTTTATCCCCTCTTCTTTTTATGCATTATGCACATAGTGGTATGTTTTTGATTTATATTTATACCAGTTTCATCAGATACACTTATTTTGCCACTTATTTTTTAGTTATCCATCCAATTGCCAATGCTTTGTGCACCATGATAACTTATAAGTGTTCTAATAAATAGTGTGCAATATCTGTTAGAACACTTCGATGACTTTTATTCATTAAGGAACGAGCATTCAGCTTTGATTTTTTTGTTGCTGGATATCTGACCTTTCTAAGGTTCATCTGTTATTTGATGTCGCCTCACTTTTACTCTTAATATCTTTATTTTCCTATACATAAGTTATGTCTTTACAAATATCATTAATCATTAGGAGGTTTAAATAATATGTCTGAATACGCAGATCTTATTTTATTATCAAACTGTATTTTTACAGCCACAGAGGAAATACCTTTCTCTGGATATATTGCTATCAAAAACGACCGGATACTTTCTATCGGAAAAGGATTGGCTCCTACTGAACTAATAGGAACAAACACAAAATATCTTGATTATGGGAACAAAACAATTACGCCTGGATTCTCCGATGTACATTGCTTTTTCACAGGTTATTCTGTAGGATTTGTTGGAATAGACTTATCCGCAGCTACTTCTCAAGAAGATATACTGAATTCAATTAAAGAGTATGCGAAAGGAATTCCTGCAAACAAACCTATTTTGGGACATGGTTGGAACTCCGATACAATCCAACCTGATGGAACAGATTTGTTAGATGAGGCTTTTTCCACTCGCCCTGTTCTTCTGTTTGCAAAAGGCTGCGAAACTTGTTGGATGAATCAAGCTGCTATAAATCGTTATCAGTTTACCCCGAAAACCTGTTATCCGGAGAGTTATGTTCGCTTTTTACCAGACTTACTTGGAGATAAAGACTTTATAATTCCGGAATTTAAGCGCTATATTAAAATGATGAACAGTAAAGGAATCACTTCCATCAAAGAAATGGGATTCGATGATTTCTACGGATTTACTGACATTCTCGCAGAACTAGAATCCGAAAACGCTTTAACTATCCGCGTAAACTTTATGAGCCAACCTGTTGCTGAACCTTTTAATCTCTCATATGGCAAGGAAATGCGTGAAAAATTTAAAGGAGAGTTTGTTCGTTTTTCTGGATATAACCAAATGACTGACGGTTCTATAAGCGAACTTTGCGGTGATTTGAAAAAACCTTATTCCTGCGCAGATACGACCTGTGCACAAGACATTGATTGGGATCTTTTAGCAAACGATACCTTTAAAGCTGATACCGAAGGATTTCGTTTCTCATTACATGCTCAAGGAGATGCTGCTATTTCAAAAGTATTAGATATTTATGACTCTTGCCAAAAAGATGAAAATGGAAAACTTATAAATCGTCACAGTATTACCGATCTTGAATTCAGTGATCCAACAGACTTGGAGCGTATGGGAAAATTAGGCGTAATTGCTGAAATATACCCTCAAATTCAATCTATCGCAAATCGAAAAGACAAACTTGCCATGATTGAAGAAAAGATTGGTATGGATCGCGGACAGTATTATTGGAACAGACGTAAAATGGCTGACAGCAATGTGTTATTAAGTTGCGGAACTGATCTTCCACTTCTTATTGATGATATCCCAGAATCTATTTATCATGCAGTCGGAGGAAACTTCCCTGAAGGTGGAGAGCCATTTAACAAACAAAATATGCTGACTATTCCTGAGTTACTAACTGCATGGAGTGCTGGCGGTGCTTATAATCTATATCAAGAGAAAGAGCTCGGCACACTGGAAAAAGGAAAAAAAGCTGATATTGTCGTATTCGACGGAAATCTATTTGAAACAGCTATTGAAGAAATTCGTTCTCGCAAAGTAGAAGTAACTTTTCTCAACGGACGAATCGTATATAGCCATGAATAAATAAAAAAATATCTCTCTTATCTAAACAGTTTATATTCTCTTTAAGAAAGGAATGGAAATATTTATGAAAGAGTCTTATTTTATGGGGATTGATATTGGAACAAACTCTAGTAAAGGTGTATTAATCAATTCTCAAGGAGAAATTATAGCAGAACATACAACTGAACATGCAATGACAAATCCTGCCCCAGGTCACTATGAACATGATGCCGACAAAGATTGGTGGGGGGATTTATGTATTATAAGCAATGCACTGATTGAAAAATCCAAAGTTTCACCATCTGACATTAAAGCAATCGGAACAAGTGCACTTGGTGCCGACTGCCTACCTGTCGACGATCAGTGTCGACCTCTACGCAAAGCTATCCTATATGGTATTGATGCACGTGCAACCGATGAGATAGAACAACTCACAGAAATGTATGGGGAAGAACAGATCCGACAGTGGTACGGACGTCCATTATGCTCCAGTGATGTAATGCCTAAGATTCTTTGGATAAAAAATAAAGAGCCAGATATATATGCAAAAACCCACAAGTTTCTAACAGGCTCTAGTTTTATAGCAGCAAAACTTACTGGTAATTATGTAGTCGATCGTTTTTTAGGACTTGCAAGTTTTAATCCACTTTATTTTAATGATGGAACACCAAATCCTGAAACTTGCCTACCAATTTGCCGCCCTGATCAGCTAGCAGAAGTGAAGGAAGCAAATGATATCGCAGGTTATGTAACTGAAACCGCTTCAAAGGAAACGGGTCTTGCAGTTGGCACTCCAGTCATTGTAGGAACAGATGACTCCGGCGCAGAAGCAATCAGCACTGGCGTTGTTGCCCCTGGTAAAATGATGATTCAATTCGGTTCTTCCATTTATATGATTCTCGGGACAAAAGAATTGGTTGATGATGAACGCTTATGGCGTGAAGAATTTATTGTACCAGGACTTTGTGACATATCTGCCGGCACTAATGCTGCAGGCTCTCTTACTAAATGGTATAGAAATACAATTTTCCCAGATGCACTCGAACTAGAGCAAAATGGTGGTCCTGATGCTTACATCACCATGATGCAAGATTTGGATAAAATTCCTGTTGGAAGCGATGGCCTTATTACACTCCCTTATTTTGCTGGTGAAAGAACTCCAATAAATGATCCTCTTGCAAGGGGAATTCTATTTGGATTAACGCTTGCTCACACGCGTCAGCATATGTACCGAAGTGCTCTGGTAAAGAAATCAGTACCCCTGCCATTACTGTAGGCGCGAGTTTTGGCGATGCTCTAATGGCTGCATCGGGAATCAAATATTCAGGCTTTGAATCTTTCAACAAACTTACAGATTTCATTAAACCTGGAAAAACCTATCATCCTAATAAAGAAAACCATGAAGCATATAAAAAATATCAGAATATTTATGATTCTCTTTATCCTGCTACTGTAAACTTAATGCATTGTTTATCAGACTAATCTTTGTAGATTAGACTTTATAAAGACTATGTGATAATTCTTTCATCAAACAAAAAGTACAGCTGTATGAGTTTTTAATAACTCTTCTGCTGTACTTTTTAAATCTATTATTTTATTCATGAAGCTGAATTGTAAATGAAGTCCTGTCACTTCTGATAAAAGAGCGGCTATACGCAATCGCTCTACCATTATTGTCCCAGTAATCACAACTCAACATAATTAATGCTACTCCATTTGGAATATCTAATAATTTTTTTATCTTACTCGTTCCATCTATAATCTCCATTGTTTGCTGCATACTGGAAATTTCTATTCCATAAAATGCAAAAATATCTTTTATTGTAAAAACTGATGAGTTCACTACTTCTAACTTCGGCAAAACATCTTTTGGTACATATATATCTTCAATTGCCAATGGCTCACTATCCAAAGTTATTTGATGTCGTACACAAAAGATTAAATCATCTGGCTCAATATTAAAATAATTTGCATACTTATTTCCTGCTGGTCTATATATTTTTGCCTGCTCCTTTATCGAAACTCTTTTTGTTCCTGAAGACATTACATTAACAAACCCACCATGTTCATCCAGGTTTTCTTCGTATTTATCACCAACAACAAAAACACCTTTTCCCTGAACACGTCTCAAAATTCCTTCATTAACTAATGTATCTACTGCGTTGCGAACAGTCAACCTATTAATACCATAAGTTTCTGCTAATTTATTTTCAGACGGAATTGCTGTTCCTGGAAGGTACTCTCCCTCTTCTATTCGATTTCTAATAATTTCTCTCAATTGAAGATAAATTGGTGTACGATAACTTAATTTTCCGTCTTCACGCTCTTCATTTTCTTCAGTATAGTTCAATTTATTATCCATAAATCTGCCCTGCTTTTCTCATTATTCACTCTCTATTCTGCTAACAAGCTTGAATTTATCTCCTCTAATTAATTGTTTATAATACATAATTATCACTCCTTCTTCATCTTTCACAACTCCAGATGTAAAAAACAAAGGAGAATCCGGTATTATCTCCAACAACGCTGCTTCTTGTTCACTGGCATATGTAACACTAATATGCTCCTCGCCCGAAATCTGCTTTCTATGATATACATTTTTCAAAATTCGACCCATGCTAGTTTTATCAGTATAATACTTTTCAAAATCTGGATATCGTTCACAATCAAGATATGTTGTTTCCAAAAAACATGGAACATCATCTATTTTTCTAAGAAAAATATACTCATAAACCTCTTGTCCGAGCAGAACATGAAGTTTCTTAGAAATCTGTTTAGTTGCTTCAACTTTTCTTACAGAAATAATCTTTTTTGCCAAAATAGATCCCTGCTGTCGAAGTTCTCCTACCATTGAATCTACTCCAACCATGTTTCGATTCTTCTTTCCTACAGATACATAAACTCCCGCTCCGTTAACTCTATATAACACCCCACGACCAACAAGTGTATCTACCGCCTGTCTCAGTGTCGTTCTGCTTACTCCCCACATTTCACACAAATCTCTCTCTGATGGAATTCTTGTATTCGGAGCCAATCGATTTACTACAATAAAATCTTCCAATTTTTCCACAGCCTCAGTTCCTGGTGGTATACGATATTCCATATTCTTATTCTCCTTACCATTGTTTACAGACCACTTTCAAATGTAAGCTAATTCTATCATCTTTTTCTTCGTTTTCCAACCAAAACATATACCAAACTCGAACGATTATGTGTTTTTAATATTCATCCAATAATAACAAGCTTCTTTTTCTTCTCCGGTACAACCCCAAAAGCAATGTACATCGACTAATATTATCCATTTTTTTCTTTCAAATCAGGCACGATTGTCGCCTCCATTTCACTTGTATCAGCTTTCGAATTATATATGAAATTTTATTTTTCTATAATTTTTGTTTGGTTTTTTTGCTACTTATCTATTTTAAATTATATCATTGAGGCATATTTATGTCAATTATCACAACAGTATAAACACTGAAGAACAGTATCTTCATTTGCATGAAAAAACCGCCCAAATCTCTGACTTCAGTCAATAGAATATGAGCGGTATATATTTTATTTTTCTTCTTGGATAATCACGTTAATTGTACGATGTGCCGGCCCATCAAATTCACAGAAATATATTTCTTGAGCACCACCTCTTACCATTTCACCATCTATCACTGGAAAATGGCAATGATTTCCAGTAAGCATTCCTTTCAAGTGTCCTGTTGGATTTCCTGCTGTACTACCATAATCTCGAAGCATTCTTGCATGGCTATACGGATAATCTTCTGGTATTAATCGTCCCAGCAAATTCTCAATATCACTTTCCAGACATTCTAATGCTTCGTTCACAGTTACACCTGTTGTTGTGTGCTTTGTAAGAACCGTAACGGTTCCATTCTGAACCCCACTTCTTTTTACAATATCCAAAACTTTCGGAGTAATTACTGTATATTCATTATATTCTTTTGTTAATAATGTAATTGATTCAACATACATCTTCTTTACGCCTTTCTATTAGAAATTCCACCTAAGAACTCAATTGCGTTTTCCCCACAAATTAAATCCAAAGTACTTTCACGAAATCCCAGTTCTTTAATTGCATGTGCCATTCTGATTTGCTCAAATCTCGGATTATTACTTCCAAACATTACCTGATGTCTCAAACTCCGATCAATCCATGTCATCGGAACATCTCTTGTCAACATCTGTGTATAAAACTCCTTAGCATTATCAAAATACAATGCGCCAGTATCTGTATATACATTAGTATACTTCAACATCAACATAGCTGTCTCTCTACACCATGGCCATCCAAAATGTGCAAGACAAATTTTTAATTTTGGTCTTGCTGCTGCCAGTTCCTCAAACATTTCTGGGCGACAATATTTTGTTAATGTATCCGGTTCCCATGACATTCCACTATGGAAAATAATTGGTTTTTCATATTTTTCACAAATATCATACAGTGGCATCATTCTTTCATCCGTTGGATAAAAATGCCCTTTACCTGGATGTAATTTCAAACCACTTAATTTTAATTCTGCAAATGCTTTCTCCAATTCTTCAGCCGCATCTTCTGCAAACGGATCAACCCCCGCAAATCCAATAAACTTATCTGGTGCCATGTTAACAAGTTGACTAATTTCCTCATTGCTTACCAGCACTTTTCCACCTTGCTGTGTACGATAATCTTCTGGAAGTAAGCATAAATAATCCAAGCCTGCACATTTCATTTGATTAAAAATTTTTTCCAATGGCGCCGTTCCATTTTTATGAATATCTAATGTATTATGTCTTAGTTCTTCCAACTCTGAATCTTGATTGATTGGTTCATAAAAAGCTGGATGAACATGCATATCTATAAACATATTTCTCTTCCTTTCTGTATTTTATCAATATCTAATTTCTTTTTCCCATACTCTACTCTACCCATGGTTCAAATACCTGAACTACCGAAGCCGCTACTTCTGCACCTTTTTTTAAACATTCATCTATACTTTTACCATTCAATATTCCATAAAGAAATCCTGCAATGAAACTATCTCCAGCTCCAACTGTATTGACTACTTCTGCCTTTTCAATACCACCTACATAGAATCTTTCACCATCCCATGCAAGACTACCATCTTCACCGAATGTGGCAACAGCAATTTTCATTCCACGACTCACTTTATCTTTTAAAAACTCTTCAATCTTAGCATCCCTTCCTTCAGGATAAGAATAAAATCCATAAGTAACATATGGTAAGGTTTCTTCTACTAACGGATGATCCAGTCTATCTGAATAATCAAAAGCAATTGGAATTCCTTTTGCTGCAATCATCGGTAAGGTATTCTCAGCTTTTCCCCAAAGTGCTGTATGAACGAGATCATGCTCTGCCGCAAATTCAATATCTTCTTCATCAAAAACAATATTCTCCATTACACCTTCTACATAATCAACATGCACACGGTCTTTTCCATTCATATCCATATAAGTTACTGCTGTGGCACCATCGCCAATTTTTAAATGACTAATGTCTACCCCTTCTTTTTTTAATGTCTCTAACATCCATTTTCCATTTTCATCATTACCTGTTGTACTGATAATCGAAACAGGGATTCCAAGTTTTTGAAGATTCACACCTGTATCAACAACATTCCCTGTTGGATATTTTTTTCCATTACGTTCATAAACATCAATACAATTGTCTCCTATTTCTGCAACTCTCATTTTCATTGTCCTCCTTTTTTTACTTTTTTAATTCTTTCATTCATTGCATTTTTCTACAACTATATCATAGTCATGATTTAACATTTTTGTAATAATTTCTGCTACGGCATCTTGATTGTTGTTCTTCTCTGTTACAAAATCTGCTTCTTCTTTCACATCATCCACTGCATTTGCTACAGCTATTCCTACCGCTGCATGCTGCAACATGTCCAAATCATTATAGTAATTTCCAACAGTTATAATATCTTCTTTACAAATTTCAAGCATATCTGCAAGTAACTGTATTCCATTCCATTTTGACACACCCTTAGCCATAACATCAATGCAGTTCGGCTTCGAACTTACGTAGTATACCTCCGGAATACACTCATCAATATAAGCGGCCACATCGGTCATATCCTGTGTTGCCATAAATCCTTCCAAGCCATACTTCCAATCTGTTTCTTCAAGCGAATTAATTATTTCAGGAATTACACCGACATTCTTTGCATACTCTAGGGTTTCATCTGTCATCTTTGTAACTTGCCACGTCATACCATTATAAATTTGAAGCTGTATATTCTGCTCAAGACAATGTGTAATTAGCCTTTTACACACATGTGGAGGAATTAAATCATTATGAAGCACTTTTCTATCCTTGCATCGTAGTATCTTTCCCCCAGTGTTAAGAATCTGATAATCCACAAGCCATTGTTCATCCTTTAATGACCCCATATCACTATCTCTTCTGCCACTTACAAATACAATTTTATGTCCCTCTTGCTGTGCTATCCATATCATTTTCCGACTTGTATAATGGATCTCCTGGTAGTGGATCAATGTGGAGCATTGCAATAATTGGTTTCTTAACTCCAAACATCTTTTCAGTCCATAACATCTCCTTCGCCTCCTAAACAACTTTGCATTTTTTGATATATTTGATATGCATAAATTATATCACTTGTATGAATATTGTCAATATTCTATTTTAATTATCTTATAAAAAAATATCTATAATTTATAAATGTACGGTTTTTAGTTATTTTACACAATCTTATCATATTCTTTTTATTTTTATTGCATACAATTCCAGTTCGCGGTATAATTCACTCATCTAGTACATATACATATTTTATTTTTTTAATACAAATTATGTTATTCCACTTATTTGCGTAGCATACAGACCTTGGAGAGGGTCTATAAACACTACTACTTTATAATATAAGGAGGTCTATCTTATGAGAACACGTGTTAACTACTTCACGGAAAATTCTGTGCGAATTCCTAAAACGGAATTCTCCATGTTAGGTAATGAAATTTTTCTCCTTACCTAATCGTGGCAATTCTTTTAATTCTATTTTTTGCTATTAAAAAACAAACAGATAAGGAGATTTTATTATGGATGCTGTATATGTTGGGTGGTTGTCTATTCTTCCGCCTATGATTGCTATTATTCTTGCATTAATCACAAAAGAGGTTCTATTTTCACTTATAGCAGGTGTTTTATCTGGAACCATTATTTACTCTATCGCTTCTAGTATAAATCCGATTGTTGGTCCCGTTTCTACTGTATTTGACGTTATGATACAAAAAGCTGATATGAATATTATCATTTTCTGTTTTTTGTTGGGCGGATTAGTTTATCTAATCAATGCTTCTGGAGGAGCTCAAGCTTATGGAAAATGGGCATCAAAAATCATTCGTACAAAACGTTCCTCTCTATTACTTACTAGTTTGCTTGGTTGTTTGATTTTTTTAGACGATTATTTCAATTGCTTGACAGTGGGAACAGTTATGAAACCTATAACTGACAGACATCATGTCAGCCGTGCAAAACTTGCTTACGTTATTGATGCAACAGCTGCACCCGTCTGTATCATCGCACCTATATCAAGTTGGGCAGCTGCTGTCGGTAGTTATCTTAAAAATACAGGTGCTTTTGACTCTGAATTTAAAGCCTTTATTACGGCTATTCCATACAATTTTTACGCCATTCTTAGCCTTCTTATGGTTTTTCTCCTCTGTGTCTTTTCCTTGGATTTTGGTCCTATGGCAAAACAGGAGGTATTAGCTGAAAGAGGTTTCCTCGGCGGACTTGATGAACAAAAAGATTCATTGGCACAGCCAAAATCTGGACGTGTCGCTGATATGATTGTTCCAATTCTTGTACTCATTGTAACTGCAATCCTTGGCATGCTTTACAATGGTGGCTACTGGAGCAATGATCCTTCACTTCACACTATCACCGCTGCTCTAGGAAACTGTGTCGCAGCTCAAGCCCTTGTTTGGGGAAGTTTTGCTGGAATTATTACTGCACTTTTTATGTATATACCGAGAAAAATCATGACATTTAAAGAATTCATGGATAACTTTACAAAAGGCATGCAACAAATGATTACTTCCGGTTGTATACTTATGCTAGCATGGACAATCGGTGGTGTATGTCGCGATTTACTTAGTACACCTGTTTTTGTAAAAACTTTTATAGAAACTACCGGACTTCCAGGTGCTTTGCTTCCTGCACTTGTATTTATACTTGCTGCATTCTTAAGTTTTTCCACCGGAACTTCATGGGGAACTTTTGGTATTTTAATTCCTATTATAATCCCTGTTGCTCAATCAATTTGTCCTGAATTGCTACTCTCTTCTCTTGCTGCAACGTTAGCTGGAAGTGTTTTTGGAGATCATTGTTCTCCAATATCTGATACAACTATTCTCTCTAGTGCGGGTGCTGGTGTAAACCATCTTACCCATGTTTCAACACAGATGATTTACGCTCTAACAGTCGCCGGGTGTAGTTTAATCGGATATTTAATTATTGGTATTACAAATGGAAACCTACTACTTTCACTTGGAACGTCTATTTTCATTCTGTGTATTTTTACTTTCATCATGCATCGTCGTTCCAAAGCAATATTAAACAAAAAAGATATTTGTTCAACACAACAAAAAACCGATGTTATCACTCTAACATAAAGAGAAGTATACATTATCGTTATGTACATCCTTTGCTTTTTGTTTAGAGATACAATAGTAAATAAATTTTTATTTTAACATGTACTAAATAATGAAATATGGCCATTGATATTTATATAAGTTATGATATTCTATCATTATAGTGTATCTTATTTTAACTACTTGTATATCAAAAAAGTTATGGAGGTGTTATTATGTCAAATATCACAATGGATCAAGTAGCTGTTATGAGTGTACAATATTTTCATTATACGCTCGATTATTATCTTAATTCCATGCATCGTTGTGGAGTTAAAAATCTCGATTTATGGGGAGCATCGCCACATTATTGCAGATTAGATTATCTCACTTCATCTGCAGCCGAACGAAAACTTCGTGAGATCAGAAAAAGAGCAGAAGATTTAGGACTTAAATTTGTAATGTATACGCCAGAAACTTTAGTATATCCTTACAGCTTTAGTGCTCCTGAACAACCTATTCGCGATCGAACAATTGATTACTTTGATATGGCTATTGATGATGCGCTTACTTTAGGAACAACTAGGTTATTTATGAATTCTGGTTGTGGTCCTCTCGATATTCCTCGGGAAGATAGTTGGAAGCGTGCAGTTGAAACAATTAGTAAAATATGTGAAATGGCACATAAACGTGGAGTTACAATCTTACTTGAACAACTTCAACCATACGAGAGTAATTTGTTGGTCAACTTACCACAAATGAAAGCTATGTTGAAAGAAGTCAATAGTCCAGCATTAAAGACTTGTGTTGATTTGGTTGCTATGGAAGTAGCACATGAGAATCTTGAAGATTATTACAAGGTTCTTGGTGAAGATACTATACAGTTTATCCATTTTGCAGATGGTGATCCTTCTGGACATTATATTCTAGGGGATGGTAATTATCCACTAAAAGAATACATCGAAATTCTTGAAAAGCATAACTATACAGGTATTATCGATTTAGAAATAAACGATTCAATATATTGGGATGATCCTCATAGCTCAGTAGAACGATCTGTTGATTATCTAAAGAAAAATATATTTAAATAAATATTTACTTAATTTAGATATAAACAAAAGGGGCTGTAAAAATTGAACTGCTCCCCGTCAAGTAGACAATTGAAAAAATATAAATTTTTCCTGCCAGTAGAAATTATCTGCTGGCAGTTTTATGCAGCTTGCAAGTAAATTTTGTGTTTTTCCATTGATGTTAAAATTCCGAGATTCCTTTGCAAGCGTTTATTGTTGTAGTAATCTATATAATCTTCGATCATTTTTACGAGAGTACCTCTATCAGTGAATCGTTTTCCATAGTATCGCTCTCTCTTCAGAATTCCCCAAAAGCCTTCCATTGGTCCATTGTCGATACATTTAGCAACTCGCGACATGCTTTGCGTTATTCCAGCATTTATAAGTTTTGTATGAAATATCCTGTTTGTATATTGAAATCCCCTGTCACTGTGAAACAGTGGCTGCGCACCAGGATTTCTAAGTAAAGCATTGTCTACCGTATCAAACACCAAAGTATTGTTGTTCTTATCACGAATAACATACGAAACAATCCGTCTATCATATAGATCCAGTATTGCACTTAGATAAACTTTACGCTTTTCCATCCCAATATAATAATGGAATTCTGTCACATCAGTGAGCCATTTCTCATTTGGTGCTTTGGCAGTGAACTCGCGATTAAGTATGTTTTATGTTATTAATTTTCATTGCAAGTTAATTATAACAGAAAGAAAGACCTTGAGTTCATTATAAACTCTTGGTCTTTCTTTTTTTCGGGACTATTCTTTTTTCACAGCCTCTTTAACAAAAATGACTTAACTTTCTTTACGAATAACGCCTTTTTGCAGGAATATATTCCCATATATATCCCTTTCACCTGTAGCAATCACAAGATCAAGCTCCTTTGAAACAGACCAAAAGTCTGGATCATCCAGATACTGAATCCCATTCGGTAATTTATAATACTCCTCACTATTTCTCACAATATCTTCGTAATCCTTCCACACATCCGGTGCAGGGATTCCGTTATCTGTATTACAGATACGCACAGAATTATCGATATAATCATCCAACGGAATCAGTTGTAGAATTGCTTTCAATATCTCAGCACCTCCTACTCCGTCAATACGAATCCGATATGCTTTTTCATGTCCAAGAGTATTAATGTCACAATTTCCATCACAAATCATAATCTTAGAGCCATGTCCTATAGCACATAAAGCTCTTAATAAATCCGGTGACATACAAGTCGGTATATTCTTTAACATACAAATCCTCCATAATGTCAAATACTAAATCCTCAAATGCTACTCATAATTATGAAAAGTAGCAGTAAAATTACAAACATCTGCACGGCTGTATGTGCGCGAAAACTCAATCACACAGTCATTTGTATCATAGCTCACACATTCAAATAACATCACAGCAAGATTACTATCAATTCCAAGCAATTTTGCATCGCTTTGTTCAAGTTGTGTTAATCCCAATATCTGATTTGCTGTTTTTACCTCAACATTATAAAATTCAAACACTTCTTCCAATGCAAAAACCGACAAATCGACATCTTCCAAATTCGGTAAAATACACTGTGGAATATAGATTTCATCAATCGAATACGGGGTACCATCTGCAAAATTTAAACTTTTTATATGATAAATGTTCTGGTTTGGATCTATACGAAAAATATCCCCAAACTTAATACTCGCCTTACGAATCCCCTTAGCAAGTATCTTTGTAGCAGATTTCATATTTCGATCTTTTAATACCTGTGTAAATCCTCCTAACGTGTCCAGGGTTCTTTCCATTTTCTCCCCCATTACGAACACGCCTTTTCCCTGAATTTTCTTCAGTATTCCTTCATTTGCCAAAGTTTCAATCGCACTACGAACCGTAAGGCGGTTGAGTCCATATGTTTCAGCTAATTCTTTTTCTGTCGGTATTGCAGTCCCCGGAGGGTATTCACCAGACTCTATTTTGTTCCGTATAACTTCCCTCAGCTGTAAATACATAGGGGATTGATAATCAATATCGCTCATATTACTCTTCCGCCTTTCTTTCCTAAATTACCAGGCGCCTTTATATCCGATAGTAATTGTACTATTTTTTGCACCTTCCTGCATACATTCCTCAATGTTTCCTCCTCTGAGAACCCCATCAAGAAATCCTGCAATATAGCTATCTCCTGCTCCCATTGTATCTACCACTTCGCAAGAGATAATTCCAAATTTATAAAACTGCTTACCGTCAAAAGCAATGCTTCCGTTACTTCCAAGCGTAGCAATAACATATTTTGCTCCCTGAGCCTGTCTTCTGCGAACGAATTCTCTTGTCGGTTCATCATCTTCATCGAAAGCAAAAAACGCGTAATCAACATATGGAAGAGACATATCAATAATAGGATTATCTCTTTCCGTCGAAAAGTCAAATGCAATCATATTATTTTCTGAACGCATATTGGGCAAATACGCTTCTATATGACTCCAGATACTGCTGACCACCAAATCCTGCTCTCGACAAAAAGCAAGATCTGCTTCTGAAAGTTTAATGTCTTTTAAAACACCTTCATCATAATCCTTAAAAACCCTATCATTATTCACCAGTTCCACAGTTGTAATAGCTGTTTTTCCTGGCAGAGTTTTTACTCTTGAAGTATCAACCCCCTTCTGTTCAACAGCTTCTTTAAGCACCGAACCATATTTATCGTCACCGACCACACCAATATAAGACACCTGATGCTGATATCTCTTAAAATATACTGCAACATTTACGGGATTGCCACCTGGAAATGCCTGTCCAAGTTGCTCATAAACATCCATACAATTGTCGCCTATTGTAACTATTTTCATTTTTTTCACCTCATTTTTTAGTCCTGCCTCTAAAGACATTAATTTCAAAAGAAGCGGCTATATTGAGGCATATGATTATTCTCTGTTTTTATCTTTTTTAGGAATCTGTTTCAGTCTGCTCACAAAGCAAATCTTATCTGCCCTGACAACAGACCGACAATATTCAACAGGCTCTCCATCACTTCCACAGATCACACCACTCACATAGATAACCGCTGTCTTTTCTGGAATCTCCAATAAGTCAGATTCTTCTTTTGTCGTATAAGTAATACTTATTTTCTGCCGCCCCTGAGTAAGCTTGGTCTCATAAAGGTTTTCTATAACATGATAAAGTGACTCCTGTGTAAAATCATGTTTTTCTATATCACGAAAACGTTCTGCATCAAGATAAGAGGTCTCAATCCATCCAGGATTATCATCCACCAATCTTAATCGGGATATTACAAATATCTTACGTCCTAACGGGACATGTAATTCCAAAGAAATTTGTTTTGTAGATTCAATTACAGATGATGATAAAAGTACTGCTGAAATTCTCCTGCCAGACTCCTGAGCCTTACGATTCATACCCAGGCTTTCAATATCCTGTAAATTTCGAACATATTTCGGAGGTGAAACGTAAGTTCCACTTCCCACCAGACTGAATAATTTACCTTCTATTTCCAGTTTTTTCATCGCTTTGCGTAAGGTGGTACGACTTATATTCCACATTTCGCACAACTTACGTTCAGAGGGCAATCGTTCATTTGGTGACATATGATTTTCTTTTATATAACATTCCAACAATTCAACTGCGATGTCTCGCGGTTTTCCGCGGTATTCTGACTGCATTACAATTCTCCCTTTTCCGACTAATATCAATCAGTATAGCATATTTATCCGGAATTGTCACATTATACCATCGCAAGTTCCTTATCGTACAATTAACAAATTCTAATTAAAATCCCGCTTCTTTCATATAGACCCTTACATTTTCAATGGCTCTTCTAGCATACAGTCTGGGCTCATTAATATATCCATTAACCAACTCCAGAGTAGCAGTTCCCTGGTAATTCGCTTCCTTCAATTCTATAAACAACTCTCGTAAGGGAATGGCACCTTCTCCAGGAATAATATGGTTATCCGTTCCTTGTTCTCCGTCAATAATATGAAAATGGTACATTTTTTCACCAAGTTTATCAAGATAAGACAACATACTTTCATACTGGACAAAAGGAGGAACAAGATCACACATTCCAACCACATTAGAAGAATCAATTCTTTTAAACAATTCTACAGCGTCATTAGCGCTCGTAAACACATTACTTTCATATGGTGTCAGTGTCTCAACAACTAGTATAACGAATATTAAATAATTGCTATATTAAATTGATACTGCTTCCTCTTCACTGATTTCATCCATTTTATACTTCCAGTGATAAACCACGGGTTCACGGTTCACTTCGTCAAAGTACTTG
>ENA-OPZZ01000632-OPZZ01000632.1-human-gut-metagenome-genome-assembly--contig:-NODE-632-length-26684-cov-4.579508_pt1 | contig 26684 bp, 21 predicted proteins | sample MGYA00242487_ERZ504511 | MGnify/ENA primary metagenome ERZ504511 (study PRJEB26092, sample SAMD00036241) | human gut metagenome | host: Homo sapiens | study: EMG produced TPA metagenomics assembly of... | reverse complement strand
GAAAAAGATTCTAAATGCTTTATTCTTGACACTGCTTGCAGTGTTCACATTTAGTTCATGTAGTGATGTACCGGCTCCTTATGATATATTGGGAGAGGGTGATGTTCCGGGGCTGACGGGTGATGGTACGAAAGAGAATCCATATAATATAGAAGCTGCACAACAGAAACAAGACGGTTCCATAGCTTGGGTGCAAGGATATATTGTGGGTGCTATAGAAAATGTATATGATGATAAAGGGGAATTTGCAGGCAATAAGGCCAGCTTTACAGCTCCTTTTAATATAACATCTAATGTTCTGATTGCTGAAAGTCCAGATGAAACCAATGAAAGTAAATGCTTGCCGGTTAAAATAAAAAATGGTAGTGATTTAGCCAATGCTTTAAATTTGAAAGATCATCCTGAAAATAAAGGAGGAGTCTTATTGATTCAAGGTGAGTTAAGTGCTGGTTTTGGAAAAGCAGCATTAATAAATACAACAGCTGCAGTATTTAATAATAAAGAGATTGGCGAAGAACAAGGTGGAGAAGATTTAGATCCTGATAATCCTCTGGGATTAGACACATCAGTAGCTCCAGTAGTAGATTTATCTAATAATTTTGACGATGTTCAACATCAGGCAGATTATTCAAAAGCTGGTTGGATTAATAAGGCTGTTAAAGGGAATAGAATTTGGCAGGGTGCTATTTATGATCCTCAAAAATATTTGGCAGCTTCAACTTATGGGGTAAATAGTGGTGAGACAGCAGAATATTGGTTTGTCACTCCTTATTTTACAGTTAGTGCAGATAAGCAATTTACTTTTAAAGCTACTGTAAATAAGTATTCTGAAACAATGTCTCTGAAGGTATTCTTCTTGCAGATGAAAGATGGTAAAATGGAGCGTCATGAAATATCTGTTACTGGTATTCCTACTACTGGTACATATCAATGGACAAGTGATTTAAAGGTAGATTTAAGTACTTATACTGGACAGAATGGTTTTGTTGGTTTCCAGTATATGGCAACACGAGGTGAAGAGGTACAAACTTACGGAATTGATGACATTTTGTATGGTGAAGGAGGTGGAGAAGTTCCAGGGCCGGGAGAAGGTACTGAACTATTTGCTAATGGAGGTTTTGAAAACTGGGCTGATGGATATCCGATGGGGTGGAAGTCCGCATCTACAGCAAGCAATGCAACTCTTGAACAGTCTACTGATAAACGTAGTGGTGCATATTCTGTTTTGGTAAAGGGCGATACGCAAAATAAGCGCCTTGGCAGTATAGAAATGACATTGAAGGCTGGTACTTATGTGTTTTCTGCTTATTTTAGGGCTGCTACGATAGATAATGCGAGCGCCTGTTTAGGCTATGTACCGATTGATGAAACAGGTTAGGTAGGAAATTATGTATATGATGATTATGTAAATGATATAACTAGTGCAGATTGGGTTACGAAAAGTTTTACATTTACTTTGGCTGCAGAACAAAAATATGTTTAGTTATTATGAACTCTAAAAACCCAGGAAAAGATTTGTTGATAGATGATGCAAGTTTGAAAACTGAAGATGGAGGTATTGTAGGAGGTGGAGGAGTAGACCCGGAGCCAGAACAAGGTAATTTGGTGACTAATCCAGGATTTGAAAATTGGACTGGGCTTTACCTACGGCATGGGATAATGCAACTTACAATACTGGTATCACCAAAGAAGCGTCAATAGTGCACGGAGGTAACTTTTCCGTGAAACAGGATGCGACAGCTACTAATAACTTCAACAGGAAATACAATTGAAGGAGGAAAACTTATCGAATATCATATTGGTATTTGGATAATACTCCAAATGCAAGTAACTCGTCCATGGATATTTTGGGTAGATGGAACTACTACTTTGAATGATCATGTTAATGATTTACGTCCTAGTACTTATTCTGTTGATAATGTAGAGTGGCAACAGTATTCTAAAACATTGCTAGCACCAGCTACAGCAAATAAATTACGTTTTGAGGTGAGGACTTATAAAGAAGGCGATAATTCTGGATTTATTTATTTTGATGACTTTGAAGTTGTTGAAGTGAAGGAATGAGATACATTTTATGACAATAAATTAATTGCAATCTTTTTAATCTAAGTTTAACATCTCTCTTGTTCTATTCTTATCCTGAAAAGAAGAATGAGAGAGATGCTAATTTTATGAGTTTCTCATATTTGTTTGTGAAGCTTGCATGGCTTATTTTATTTGTAGATATAATTTCGTCCATTTGTTTTGTTTGATTATAATAATACAATATATGAATTATAGATTTTTATATTGGGGGGTGAGTCTGTTATGCATAAGCTTCTGTGCTTGTGATAAAGATGAAAATAACAACTCCAATAATTTCGCCACCGGCATCGTAGAACTCCCAGCCTTACGCAATGGTGCAAACGATGTGTTTGTAACACACTACACCACATTCAATGGGCAGAAAGTAACTTCTTTCAGTATGGAATACGATAAGAGTAAGAAACATTCCCGTTGGATTGCCTTTCGATTTGACAATCAAACAAAGCAACAAAATGTATCACGTAGTGATGAGCCTTTTGATGCAGATCCTGCTATCGGTTCACAATACCAACGTGTGCAAGCAGATTTTGGGAAACAAGGTTATGATAGAGGGCATCTTTGTGCTTCTGCCGACAGACTTTATTCGCGTGAGGTAAATGAACAGACTTTTTATTACACTAATATGAGTCCTCAACGAAATAAATTTAATACAGGTATTTGGTTGACTTTGGAGGGACAGGTGCAATCATGGGGACGTAGCTGCACATCTTCAGATACCTTATATGTGGTAAAAGGAGGAACGATTGATAAGGAAGATCAGATCAGAGGATATATTAGTAACGACCGTAGCAAGCCCATTCCTAGATATTATTATATGGCTTTGTTGTTTAAAAAAGGAGATTCATTCAAAGCGATCGCTTTTTGGATGGAGCATACCGACTCTCCGAAATCAACAAAGTTAGTTGACTATGCATTATCAATAGACGAACTGGAGGAAAAGACAGGAATCGATTTCTTCCCGAGTCTGAATGATAATTTAGAAAATGCGCTTGAGGCTACGTATTCAACAAAAGCGTGGCCGGGATTGGAATAAGATCACCACGTTAATAATAACAGACTCTTTGTCAAGGCGGGGTATACTTCAGGATTCTACTACCCATTTTTCGATATTACGGGTTTTCTCACTGAAGTTAATCCCTATCTTGAATAGTTTCCGTCCATCCGCTTCGAAAGGTAGCGCATAGCGTTTGTCATTAATTTGCTGCAAAGCCTCTTCTGCTGTTCCGTTTAGCTTGAATTCCATAATATAAATGAATTTGTCTGTTTGCAGAATGAGATCTACACGTCCGTTATTGGTGTGGTATTCCACTTTGGTATAGAAACCAACCAATTTGAAAACAATGAAAAGTACGTTCTCATAATGTAGTTCCTGCTCCCGGATTACTTCGTAAGTCGTATCGGCAAAGAAACTCTGCAGGCGGTGGAAGAAAGAATCATAATCTCCCGTTTCTACTTCACGGACGAATTTTTGAACTTCAAATGGGGATTCCACCTTATTCACATTCGCGTAAAAAGGAAGCAGAAAGCGAATGAATCCTTCTTCTACTTCACGGTTGGGGAAACCTAAACGGTATATGCCAAAACGTTCGTCATATCCTTTAATGGTGAGGTATCCGCTTTGGTAAATCACTGGAATCGGGTTGGTTGATTCGGAGTCGATGCTATTCAGTACTTGTGCATCAGTTTCTTCGTGTGCCATCCGTTCCAGATCATAATGATGCTTTTTTAGTAACTTAACCAGATAGGTAGGTGTCCCCGTCTCAAACCAATAACTGCCGAATTCTTTATATTTGAAAGCGTTGAGCAGACTAAACGGATTATATATACCGATAGAATTATGTGTAAAATGATAGCCATCATAATATTCTTTTAGTTTTGTACAGAGCTTGTCATACGACAAACCTTGCGTCTCTGCAAACTCATGAAGTTCGATATCTAAGTTTTCATGAAGCTCCTGATCGCTGACACCGCAGATTTCAACATAATCTTTTCGCATTGAGATGTCATCCAAATTATTCAAGTCGCTAAACACACTGACTTTGCCAAACTTTGTAACGCCGGTCAAGAACGCAAACTTTATATAGCCATCCATTGTTTTGAGTGCCCCATAGAAAGGTTTTAAAGTGTCCCGGAATTGTTTTTGCAATTTTTCGTTGCCGATGGCTTGCAACATGGGCTTATCATATTCATCTACCAAAATAACTACGCGTTGTCCTGCCTGCTTGCAGGCGCGTTCTATGATACCGGCAAAACGCAGGGAAAATGAGCGTTCGGATGGCTCGGCACCATAGAGCTTTTCCCATGCAGTCAACGATTTTTCGAGTATATTATCCAGACTTTCCGGCGTATCATATTTTTCGATATTAAGGTCCAGATGTAGTATCGGATATTTAATCCAATCCTTTTCCAACCTTTCTACAGCCAGTCCTGTAAACAGTTCTTTTTTTCCTTGAAAATAGGCTTCAAGAGTAGAGATGAGCAGACTCTTTCCGAAGCGGCGCGGGCGGCTTAAGAAATAGTAACTACCGGTTTTTACCATTTGATACATCAATGCCGTTTTATCAATATATAAATAGCCGTCATTACGAATCTTTTCGAAATTCTGTATGCCAATGGGATAAATTTTAGTGCTCATATACTCCGGTTTTATAAATCAATTACACAAAGGTAATAAATTTCCGGGTACTTCATTGCTTTTAAAAAGAGGAAAGTATAAGTATAGTTGCTTTTAACTGAATGAAGTGTAGAAAACAGTACATACTGTATACATTAACTTCCCGTTTCCAGGCGGGGAACTGTCGTTTCCGGCATTAGAAATTACAGTTTCCACGGTAGGAAACGAGAGTTTCTAAGGCGGGACACTACAGTTTCTACGTAAGGATACTGTCGTTTCCCCGTAGAGACACCACAAATTATCCATAGAGTCACCCCAATTATCCCATAGCTTTGCATAAAGGAATCAAGGCTTTTTCTTTGATTATATAACGTGTTGCAGATACTTTATCTGCAACCTATCTGCCACAGTATCTGCCACGTTCCAACTATTTGTCAATTAGTGCATTACACGCGTTTGGTTGCAGGTGGCAGATGTTTTTATGTTTTTCAACTTTATAGTAGACAAAAAACTCTCATTCATTTCTGCACCCGCATGAACAAGATTCACCTCTGTGTCCTCCGCGTCCTCTGTGGTGAACAAATGCATAACCGCAAAACAATTACTTTGTATGCTGCTTCACATACTCCGATGGCAGACAACCGACATACTTCTTGAAACTGGTAGAGAAGTAAGAAGAAGATCCGAAGCCTACCATTCCGCTAATCTCCGAAATGGAGTAGCGCCCTTCAAGCAACAATTTACACGCCTTATTAAAACGGATGCGCCGGATAAAGTTGGCAGGCGGTTCACCGGATATGGAATTCATCTTGAGATACAGTGACGAACGGCTCATACAAAGCTGACTTGCCAACTCATCAGAGGTGAAGTCTTCATTACTGATATTTTCTTCTACTACCTGAATAGCTTTGCTCATGAATTCCTCATCCAGATTATTCGAAGTCATTTTAGCAGTATCTATATCAATCGTATTCGAATAATAGTGTTTCAACCGCTGGCGTGCTTTCAGTTGATTAGCTATTTTTCCTTTCAATAAATGAATCGAGAACGGTTTGGCAATGTAATCATCCGCTCCAGCCTGAATACCCTCCGTCTGTGCATCGACACTTCCTTTGGCAGACAACAGCAGGACGGGAATATGGCAGGTTTGCAGATTTCGTTTAATAAGCTGGCAAAGTTTGATACCGGCAATACCCGGCATCATCACGTCGGAAAGGACAATGTCCACACGGTGCTCTTTCATAATAGCCAATGCTTCTTCGCCGTTTCCGGCGGTAAGCGTCACATAGTTCTGCCGGAAATTATCTTTCAGGTAATCCACCATCTCTTTATTGTCATCTACCAACAAGATAGTAGGCCGTTCTTCCTCGCTGCCAACTTCTATCTGATCGTCGTCCGATTTCTCTTCTGAAACCACAGCCGACGCATCACCAGAGAAATATTCATCAGCCACCGGAAGATCCCGGAGAGAAGCAGATGTTTCGACTTCATGTGCCGGCAATTCACGTTCTTTCTCCGTGAAGGCAGCCATATCAGCAGGTAGTGTGACTTTAAATTCCGTATATTGAGCAGGTTCGCTTGCTACCGTAATAGTGCCGTGATGCTTTTCTACCAGCATCTTCACCAATGACAATCCGATACCCGTCCCCTTTCGCTGACCGTCTACCTGATAGAAACGTTCGAAAATGCGGGTTAGCTGTTCCGGAGACATACCGATTCCGCTATCTCTTACCGTGAAACCATAGGTATCTCCCTCTGTCGATAAGGAAAGCGAAATACTTCCGCCATCCGGTGTAAACTTAAAGGCGTTAGACAGCAGGTTCATCAAGATGGTCTCTACATACGTCCGGTCCGCAGGAAACAATCGTCCTTCCAGATCGGATTTTATATGAAAGCTGATAGCACGTTTCTGCGCATTTTCTTTAAACAGGGCAAAAGCATCTTGCAGCAGTCCTTCTACATTCACCTGCGCAACATGAATGGGCATTGCACCTGCTTCAGCTTTACGGAAATCCAGTAACTGGTTGACAATGTGCAACAACTTACGACCGTTCTTATAAACGTAATCTAGTTTCTGTTGTACCGGAGTACCTTTCAGATTGCTCTGCCCCAAGAGTTCCTCCAACGGAGCCAGTATCAGACTCAACGGAGTACGCAACTCATGAGACATATTCATGTAAAAACGTACTTTCTCCTGACTGATTTCTTCTATCTTGTTTCGTTCTATCTGTTCGATCCGGACTTGCATCTTCATTTTGGCACGAGCAATAAAAAAATAGATCACAAAGACGAGAAGCCCTAAAGAAAAGAAAATGAAAAGTGTCTTTGCCCACCAAGTCTGATACCACATCGGAATGATATGCACAAAAAATTCAGTGGTCGCCTCGCTCCACTTTCCATTGTTGTTACATGCCTTCACCTTAAACACATACTCACCGGGCGGAAGATTAGAATAACTCGCCCGTGCAAAGGAAACATGACGGGAGTAGTTCCACTCTGTTTCAAAGCCTTCCAATTTGTAAACGAACTGATTCCGCTTACCAGCTAAATAGTTGATAACGGCAAACCGGATATTAAAAAGTTTCTGATCGGAAGGGAACGACATACCCAGCATCCGCCCTTGCTCGTCCTGATAATAACGCACCCGTTCACTTTTCATATCCGTAATCACCTGATTTAAGACAACGGCTCCTGTTACCACCGCATCCGGAGAATATGGATTATCACCCAATTCGTATGGCTTGAAATAGGCAACGCCCCCAAGAGACCCCAGGAAGAATGTACCATCGTGCGCTTTGCAAGCTCCGAAATAGTTAAACTGATCGTGAGGCAATCCGTCCTGCTTTGAATAGTTGAGGAAAGTACCCTCCTCCGTATTGAAGCAAGCCAGTCCCTTGTTAGTTGTCAACCATAAACGCCCCCGTTCATCTTCCAGTATATTATAAATAAAGTCGTTTGGCAAACCGTCTTTCATCGTATAGTGTTTCCAGGCAGTCGGTGCTCCTTCCTTATAACAATATAATCCTGTGGAAGAACCAATCCAGATTTCATGACGGCTATCCTCCTGTACACAGAAAGCCTGTATCAACCCATGCAGATAAGCCGAAGAGGAAAGATGCAGTTCTTCCAGTTTCCCGCCGGCATACAAAAACAGGCTCTCTTCCGTACCAATCCAGATTCTTCCTTTGGAATCACGGAACAACGTATATATCAATACATTCTCCAACTTTTTATGCTTTTTAGCCAACGGATGCTGCGACAGTTCGCCGGTCTGTTTGTCGAAAAGGTAAAGCCCGCTCATGCCGCCTACCCAAAGCGTTCCATCCGTTCCGTCCAATAAGGAGTAACAACTGTTAGTCAGGGAAGTAGAATGGGGAAAGGAATATGTTTCTATCCTGCCACTCCGGTGATGCAGACGACTCATTCCCCCTCCATGAGTGCCGATATAGACACTTCCATCCTTGTCCGTCCATATACATTTTATATTGTCCGACTTTAAAGCATTGGCGGAAGTACCCGTCCGGTAATATGAAAAGACTCCGGTTTTCCGGTTATAATAATTTAATCCGCCGTCGTTCGTGCCAATCCAGAGATTGCCATTATCCGGGTCTTCGGCAATACAACTCACTGTGTTATCACTTAACGAATTCCTCCAGGCGGAATGTTGCAAGCGTCCGAATGCCGGAGCGAGAGGATGATAATAATTAAGCCCGCCGTAAAATGTACCGATCCACATTCCCCCTTGATTATCTTTCAAGATAGAACGGATGGAATTATGGCCCAAGGTAGTCGGATCTTCAGGAGAAAAACGGCAGATACGGAAAGTTCCCGTCTCCGGTTCAAGGATAAGCAAACCTTCCATGGTTCCTATCCAAACCCTTCCTTTATCATCTCCGGACAATGTCCTGACCGAGTTCGTAAGGAAATAAGCAGGAGTATTTTGCTTGTTATAATGATGTTTTATTTGAAAGTTGTTATCCACACAATACACCCCGTTTGTCAATGAAGCCAGCCAACAGTTGCCGGTTTTGTCGTCATAGAGCATATCGGAGATGGTTTCTCCTTTCAACTGGAGAAGAAGCCGGGTCACGTTTTCGTTGCGTACATAATAGAAATAGACACCTTCCGAAGTTCCCAACAGGAAACCGTCATTCATCCGGCGCTTTATAATACGAAACGAAGCGGGAACCTTCATACCAGTTCAGTCCGTCTATGGTGCCTACCCAAATCTTATTATTATGATCTTGTGTCAGAGCGAGCACAGTATTTTGCGACAGCCCGTCATCTACGGATAATCGCTTAAAATGGATGAAGCTGTCGGCGGCCGATACAGCCAAAGGAAAAAATAAAATGCAAACGGTTAATCCGAATAGGTATCTAAATAGCAAATGTCGGTCTTTCATGAGCTAATATTGAAGAATTTATCGTAAAGATAAGTATTTTCAATTCAATCTGATAAATGAATCCCGTTTTTTAACTCATATAAAGGACCGGCATCGGCTCAAAACAGGACAACTGCGCCAAAGTCCGACAGTTATAAATTCATATTTTAGATGCGGTTGCCCTGAACTTTAAATTTTTTACGGTTTCTCTTCAAGTTAGTAAGACGGATTTTCTGATTTTTCTTTCAGATCTTTATAACGTTTCAAGGCTTCCAGATAATAATAATCAGCATAATTGAGCGGAGTATCAATTTCACTGTCATGCGGGAAACTGCCAACCGAATGTAACAGGATGAAGCCATGATTTCCTCCTTCCTGGGCCAAATAATCATCAGAGGATAACTGTTTCAGGATATGCTCCGCATAACGGAAATATTCTTCCCCTTGTTTCTTGTCGCCATAACCACTCAACTCCAGTAATGCAGAAGCTGTTACGGCAGCCGCAGAAGCATCCCGCGGTTCATTCGGAATATTAGGAGCATCATAATCCCAATAAGGTACATAGTCATTTTCGGACGGACGGTGATCGATAATGAACCGCGCTATTTTATGAGCGGCATCCAGATAGCTCTGTTGCTTAGTGAAGCGATAACACATGGTATAACCATACACTCCCCAAGCCTGTCCACGCGCCCAAGCAGAAGAATCGGCATATCCCTGAAAGGTTCCTTTCGACTCTACCTCACCGCTATCTGCCAGATAGCTCACCACATGGTAGGAGGTCATGTCCTCCCGAAAGTGATTCTTCAACGTTTTGTCGGCATGAGAGATGGCTATTTCACGATATTTCGGATTATTGGTTTGCTCCGAAGCCCAGAACAGCATTTCAAGGTTCATCATATTATCAATAATCACCGGATAACTCCAATCGCCGAAATCCCACGAACGAATCAGTCCGACTTCCGGACGAAAACGGGAGCACAAGCTTTCTGAAGAATGAATCAGAATCAAACTGTCCGTTGGCTCCGGTTTCAAACGGATGCCCTGCCCATAACTGCAAAACATCATAAAACCCAAATCGTGATTACCCGTATAATATTGCATATCCTGCAGACGGTCCGTATATTTACGCGCCTCTTTTGCGAGAGCCTCATCACCGGTCAACTCGTATGCCAGCCACATGGAACCGGGATAGAAACCACTCGTCCAATCTGTGGGGTGCTCCAGTCTGTACTTTCCTTCTTTAATAGAACGGGGAAAACAGGCGGTATCCGGTTCATTCTTCAATTGTTCTGCCATATAGAGCAACTGATGTCCCGATGTTTTCACTGCATGATCAAACCATGCCATCTCATTTCCTTTTGAAGCATCGCAAGCAGTCAGGAGCGCCATACTCCCTACCGCCAGTAAAAGTTTGTTTTTCATTGTTCCACTTTATTTTGTTACTGTATTCTATTACTGGCAACAAAGTTAGAGCAAGTCGCAGACAAACCCTTTGCAAATCTATTTTTTCATTTTTGTTTCTATTTCTACGGACTTTGATTTTGTCCAAAAGTGCTTTGTTTTTATCTTTTATAGAAAAACAGGCACGGATTTTACCAAATAAGCTGTTGTCAGGCATAACCAAACAACTATGCAGCCTTTTGCAAAATCCGTGCCTCCACCCAAAAGTACGCGCTCTTCTATCTCACAATATCTTCCGGAAATTTAGCCGGCATTTCCACCCTCTTCCAGGTTTCATAATACCAGGTGTTCAACTCATTTCCATTCAAATCATTCTTGATAAAATATTTCAGATGGAGATAATCATTGTCTTTAATCTCAAATTCCAAAATATTGTCCTGATTGTCCAGCATCGGGAGATGAATGTTCTTCTCGATACTTTCCTTATAAGAATCGTCCGTGAGTTGTTTATAAGTACCATATCCAGTAATAATCGCATCCGCACCGGGAATAATGGTAAAGTTTACGATTTGTCCGTCATCACTCAATACTTTAAATGTATTACTGGGTTTCAACGCTCCCGGAACATCGGGAGACTCGGATACATAATGGCAGAGCTGCCAAATACCTTTCAAATCGGCCGCTTTGAATTTGGTTTTCTTCTGGGCCGTCGCACCTGTTACCGCTAACAACATTATTGAAAGCATGGTAAAGAAATAGAGCTTTTTCATTGTTGTATTATTTTAGTTAACACTCTCGAATGCGTATTTCCAAATATAAAGATTTATTTTGAGAATACAGCAATTCAGAGCATAAAAAAACTCGCATAACCTGAAGATTATGCGAGTTTTACATAAATATACCGAAATATTAGAAATCAGCATTTCTTGGTGTACGCGGGAACGGTATCACGTCACGGATATTCGCCATACCTGTTACAAACAATAACAGACGTTCGAACCCTAATCCGAAGCCGGAGTGAGGACAAGTACCGAACTTACGGGTATCCAGATACCACCACATATCCTTCATCGGGATATGCATTTCTTCAATACGGGTCATCAGCTTGTTATAGTCGGCTTCACGTTCGGAACCACCGATAATTTCACCAATTTTCGGGAAAAGAACGTCCATGGCACGTACAGTCTTACCGTCTTCGTTCTGCTTCATATAGAAGGCTTTGATTTCCTTCGGATAGTCAGTCAGAATCACCGGACGTTTGAAGTGTTCTTCCACTAAGAAACGTTCGTGTTCGGAAGCCAGGTCCACGCCCCAGTAAACCGGGAATTCGAACTTATGTCCTTTCGCAACAGCTTCTTCAAGAATCTTGATACCATCTGTATAAGGCAAACGTACGAAATCATCTTTCAATACACCTTGCAGACGTTCAATCAAGCCTTTGTCGAACATATCGTTCAGGAACTTCACATCATCCGCACAGTTATCCAACGCCCATTTCACACAATATTTGATGAACTCTTCTGCCAAGTCCATGTTGTCTGTAATGTCGTTGAAAGCCACTTCCGGCTCAATCATCCAGAACTCTGCCAAGTGGCGGGGAGTGTTGGAGTTTTCGGCACGGAACGTAGGACCGAATGTGTAGATAGCGCCCAAAGCAGTAGCTGCCAGCTCACCTTCCAGCTGACCGGAAACAGTCAGACTTGCCTGCTTACCGAAGAAATCATCTTCATAAGAGATAGAACCTCTCTCGTCTTTCTTCAAGTCATACAGGTTCATGGTAGTCACTTGGAACATCTGTCCGGCACCTTCACAATCGGAAGCCGTAATGATCGGCGTATGGAAATAGAAGAAGCCCTTTTCATGGAAGAACTTGTGAATAGCAATCGCCATGTTGTGACGGATGCGGAACACAGCACCGAATGTATTGGTACGCGGACGCAAGTGAGCAATCTCGCGCAAGAATTCCATAGAGTGGCCTTTCTTCTGTAATGGATATGTATTATCGCAAGTACCCAGCACTTCGATTTCACGAGCCTGTACTTCCACTTTCTGTCCGGAACCCACTGATTCTACCATTTCTCCGTTCACGCTGATACAAGCGCCGGTAGTAATCAGTTTCAGCATCTCTTCATCGAAATTAGCCAAATCTACTACGATCTGCAAATTATTTATTGTAGAACCGTCATTCAGTGCGATAAAGTTTACTTGTTTGCTACCTCTACGGGTGCGAACCCATCCTTTCACATTAACCATAGCGCCAATGTCTGTGCGCTTCAACAGGTCAACAATTTTTGTTCTACCAATCTTTTCCATTTAACTTTTTCTTTTTAGATACAAGAAGACGAGGTTTCAAATGCAGGATGAATTCTTTCCTGCTTTCTTTCCCCGTCCTCTGTCAAGTTGTTATTTATTGACTTATTACTCAAACGAACCCATGCGGAGGTAGTTTACTTCTGCTTCCGACAGGTAACGCCAGTCTCCGCGACGCAGACCTTTTTTGGTCAGCCCGGCGAAGAATACACGGTCGAGTTTTACTACTTTATAACCCAGTGATTCGAAAATACGGCGAACGATACGGTTCTTACCGGAGTGAATTTCGATACCTACCTGGTCTTTCTTGAAATCATCTGTATAGCTGATCGCATCTGCATGGATTTCGCCATCTTCCAACTGGATACCAGCTGCAATCTGCTCCATATCTGCTTTAGTCAGGTTCTTGTCCAGATGAACATGATAAATTTTCTTCTTCAGGAATTTCGGGTGTGTCAGCTTGGAAGCCAGATCACCGTCATTCGTCAGTAACAGTACACCAGTCGTGTTACGGTCCAGACGTCCTACCGGATAAATACGTTCGTTGCAAGCGCCTTTCACCAAATCCATTACTGTACGGCGTTCCTGCGGATCGTCCGATGTAGTAACGGTATCTTTCGGTTTATTCAGCAATACATATACCTTGCGTTCAATGCTTACCGGTTCGTCGTGGAACTTAACCACATCCGAACGCTTGATCTTTGTACCCAATTCCGTTACTACCTCACCGTTTACAGAAACCACACCTGCTGTGATAAACTCATCAGCCTCGCGACGTGAACAAACACCGGCATTAGCCAGGAACTTATTCAGACGGATCGGTTCATTCGGATCAACAAACTGTTCCTTGTACTCGATCTGTTTCTTTACGCTATACTTAGCATTCGGATCATAATCGCCGGTACGCGGACGAGGACGATAGCCTCCTTGTGAACGGTCATTGTTGTATCTCGGACGGTAACCTCCCCCACCGCCGTTATTGCTGCGATAGCCGCCACCTTCGCCGTTATTAAAACGGGGACGATACGGACGGTCACCACCTTCACGGTTGTAAGAAGGACGTTGAGGACGGTCGCCACCTTCGCCGTTATTAAAACGGGGACGGTAAGGACGGTCGCCACCTTCACGGTTGTAAGAAGGACGTTGAGGACGATCACCACCTTCGCCGCTATTGAAACGGGGACGTTGGGGACGGTCATAAGAACCACCTTCACGATTGTAAGAAGGACGTTGAGGACGATCATAAGAACCACCTTCGCGGTTGTAAGGACGCTGCGGGCGTTCGCCTCCTTCGTTATTGTTATTGAAGCGAGGACGATACGGACGATCGCCACCTTCACGATTGTAAGAAGGACGTTGAGGACGATCGCCATAAGAGCGGTCACCATACGAACGCTGCGGGCGTTCACCTCCTTCATTATTGGCATTAAATCGCGGGCGATACGGGCGATCCCCGCCTTCACGGTTGTAAGAAGGACGATACGGACGTTCTCCACCTTCTCTGTTGTAAGACCTGTTACCATCACGGCCGGCACCTGTATTCTCTTCATTGAAAGAATTTTCGCGCCATTCTTCGTTTTCTGTGCTCATTTTTTTATTCGAATAAAATTAGACTTTGGCCTCACGGCCTATTTAAAAACACGTTTATTATATAAGTAAACAATTAAAGCCCCGTATATGTATGGGGAGTGATTGCTCTTAACTCTTTTTTAATATCTTCGCTTACATTCAATTCTTCGATAAACTCTTTAATAGAACTTTCTGTAATAGCTTGGTTGGTGCGGGTTAACGCTTTCAAAGCTTCATACGGATGCGGATAAGCCTCACGGCGCAGGATGGTCTGAATAGCTTCTGCCACTACACTCCAACAATTATCCAAATCACGATAGATAGCTGGTTCGTTCAGCAACAGTTTACGCAATCCCTTCAAAGAACTCTGAATAGCAATCACGATATGACCGAAAGGTACACCGACATTACGCAACACCGTTGAATCTGTCAAGTCACGCTGCAAACGGGAAACAGGAAGCTTCACAGCCAAATGTTCCAGAATAGACGTTGCTATGCCCAAGTTACCTTCCGCATTTTCAAAGTCAATCGGATTCACTTTATGCGGCATGGCGCTCGAACCTACTTCTCCGGCTTTGATCTTCTGCTTGAAGTACTCCATAGAGATGTACTGCCAGAAGTCACGATTCATATCCACCATGATAGTATTGATACGCTTCATAGCATCAAAAACAGCAGAGAGGTTATCATAGTTCGAAATCTGCGTTGTATACTCTTCACGTTCCAATCCCAGTTTTTCTGCAACAAACCGATTGCCGAATTGTTTCCAGTCATATTGAGGATAAGCCACGTGATGCGCATTGTAGTTTCCGGTAGCACCGCCAAACTTGGCGGTAAGAGGACATGCTTTCAACATAGCCAACTGACGTTCGAGACGGTAAACAAATACCATCACTTCTTTACCCAGACGGGTAGGAGAAGCCGGCTGACCGTGAGTTTTGGCAAGCATCGGAATGTTAGCCCATTCTGTCGCATAGGTTTTCAACTGTGCAATCAGCTCTTCAATCAACGGGTAATAAACCCGCTCCAATGCCTCTTTGATAGAAAGAGGAACAGACGTATTGTTAATATCCTGAGAAGTCAGTCCGAAGTGGATAAACTCTTTATAGTCATCCATTCCGCCCATTTTGTCAAACTCTTCTTTCAGGAAGTATTCTACGGCTTTCACGTCGTGGTTAGTTACACTTTCGATATCTTTAATGCGCTGTGCGTCTGCTTCAGAGAAGTTACGGTAGATATTCCGTAAAGTTTCGTACACATTGCTATCGATTCCTTTTAATTGCGGCAAAGGGAGTTCGCACAAGGTGATAAAGTATTCCACCTCTACCTGTACACGGTATTTAATCAGTGCAAATTCAGAGAAATAAGCTGCCAAAGCTTTAGTTTTGCCTCTATATCGACCATCAATCGGAGATATGGCCGTTAATACATCAAGTTCCATACGTTTTCTTAGATAATTATCAGACTGCAAAATTAACTCTTTTCCTGAGTTATAAGGCAAAAGGACAAAGAAAGTTTGTATAAAAGAGGTAAGAAATAAAAAAAGTCTCACGAATTTCTTCGTAAGACTTCCCTTTTGGTAGTGGGCGTTGACGGATTCGAACCGCCGACCCTCTGCTTGTAAGGCAGATGCTCTGCTTCGGCTTCGAAGGCTAACGCCTTCAAAGCTACCAGCCAGCTAAACGCCCTTTTCGCAGTTTTTATACGATAGTCTTACGACCTCTTTTTGCCACTGGTTTACATATTGGTTTACACCGCCATGCAATCAAGATAGATTAATACTAAAATTTATCGTTAATTACTATATGCAAAGATAACTCTATTTCTCCGTGTTTGCACATAGAAATCAATAAAAAATCAGCAAATGAATTTCTTCAAATGCTGTTCTTTCTATGCACGATAGGATGATTTACCTTTTTATCATCTCATAGTTTTCTTCTGAATTCTCATCTGTAGCAGTAATATGTAACTCTGTCTTAGTCAGTTTAGTTATCGTTATCGACTTACCGCTAACCAACCAGAATCTCTCAAAATAAGCTTATTACCATTAATAGAACTTGCAAAATAATAAGTATGGCTACCGTCACTATATCCTCCATTGCCGTCTGTATCTTCAAAGAAGATATATTCTCCAGAGACATCCTCTGTCCAATTCTCCTTTGATTATTGTCATCATACTCCCAACCATAACATTTAATCATATCCAAGTACCTTGAAGATTAGCCAAAGAAATTTCGACTGAATTTTCTTCTTCATCATCGTCGCTACAAGAAGTAAAACCTGCACATAAAGCAATAACCAATAAAGTCGCAAAAAATCTAAATGTTTTCATATTCTGTAAATAATCTTTTCGTTAATAATTTAATTTGTAGTATAAGCTGCTCAAAAATTGAGTTGGCTACTTAAAAGATAGTAGCAAAAGTTGTTTCTTAATGTCTGATTCGTAGTTATATATCGTTTTATCTACCCTGTTCCCTTTGGATAGTATTATACAATGAGAAAAGCGTGGGAACTTGAATATCACAGTTCAGAGGTATCGCCAAACACCCACAACTCAATGATAAACAAGCCCACGCCAAACGATATATAGACTATCTTAACAAGATAGGTATATAACATTGACGTGAGCGTTCTTGCTTATCACCTTGAGTTGTTCATTAAATTGGCGATTTTCTGAACAAGGTAATATCTTAAACGCTCTTCGTTAACTAATATGTCCTTTCAGACCTAACACATTAGGCATCTGAAATTGCCACAAAGTTACAAAAAGCGTTTGTAATAGCAAGAACTATTGTTTATTAAAAGTTGAGGGTTATTTCTGCTTTATAAATTTATGGTAGTGGAAAAAATCAAGACTACCCATATAAAAACTAAATCTCTGAATTTTTCCACCCCACCGATATTTCATGCTTATGGCTTTATAAACTGATTTTTGATCCGTTGAACGGTGGAAATACCAATACTTTGTAGCTTAGCTATATTTCTGATTGAATAGCCTTTTCTTAGTAAAGCAATGACTTCTTTATATTCTTCTTTCTTCTTATCATCCGTTTTGGTTGAACCTGTCTTTCTGCCAAGTTTACCACCTTTGGCAATATAATTTGCCCTACCACTATTCAAACGGTATTGGATATTGCTTCTTTCGATATTTGCCATTTCTGCAAGTACTGTCACCATGATAGACGCTATTGGATTAACTTCCCCATTTGGTTGCAAAGTATATAAGCCCAAGTTCTGTATGTAAACCGATACTTTCGATTCATGCAATATATCTAAAGAGCGAAGAACCTGTAATGTACTTCTTCCTAGTCTTGACAATTCAGATAAAAGTAGAATATTCACAGATTCACGTTTACAGTATTCCAAACATTCCCCTAAAATCTGTCTTTCCTCTATTTTCTTTGCACCTGAAATATGCTCCTGGAATATGTTTACTATTTCTATATCTTGTGAGATAGCATATTTCTTTAAATCCTCTATTTGTCTGCTCGTGTCCTGTCTGTCATTACTTGACGAAACACGAGCGTATATTACGGCTGTTTTCATTTTATTCTTTGATTAAATTGATAACATGAAAGAATGTGTTCAAACCACCTTTGCAGATTTATTTGAACACATTCCTGTTTTGAACACAATAAGTAGTTAATGACGATTATTCGCTTCCTCAATATCCCATAAACCTATAAAAATCACAAGCCATATCAACGGCACACACGCACTAATCATAGCCAATACCACAAAAAAGAGCCAAACAAGTATCTTATAATAAAACATGATTCTTTGTTTTACGTAGTTAATAAAATAGGAGAATACCCATTACTGAATATTCCCCTGTTTAATCAATCAATAAACCACTTATATTTAGTGTCTCCATGCAAAGCGGCATTTATTCCCGTTGCTATTTCGGTTGCATTTACCGCTCTATCCAAGAATGAATCTATATAACTGCTCTTATTTGCTCCTGTCAATAGATTATACAATTTCCACATACTAATATCATTCCCCAAGCTCCCAAAGTTCTTATCATTGATATATGCTTTTGCAACTGTATTTATTTGCGAATCAGTGATGAGCATTTTAGGAATATCTTTCTGATAACCTTGTGGCAATGATTGATAAAGTCTCATTCTACCAAGTAATTGGCAAAATTGATGTTCTGTGAGATATGAGTTACTAAGTGTTTGCAACAAATGTAGATGTTTTGCAGGTTGATAACTCTGAAACATTTCCAATACTGCCCGATATAAATCTTTGGTATTAGTAACTTCCAAGCAACTAAGAAAACCGTCTGTTGATACACACAAGTTTGTACAAACTTTACAAGTAAAGCCAATAAATACCTTAAACCTTTCTGCTCCTTTCTTTGAATACAGATTTGTGTGATTATAAGCTCTCACACCACCAATAGTAAGAGTTAGCTTATTTCCGTTCACCGTTTCGTAAATCGTAGGAATCTGAATAATAAAAGCACATCTTTCGTAGTAGATAGTCTTATCACTTTCAAGAAGTTGATTTGCAGGTTTGTGTATTGCTTCGGGTATTCTCCCCTTGATAATGTGACTTACACGAATATCGGGCTTATCAATACTTTCACCACTGAAAAACGTATTTGCAGCGTCATAAACAGTATCAATAAATGCAGGGTGAGGAATTGTAAGCTCATTATCTTTGGCGAATACGGGTGTAATACAATCTTCTTTCAAATGTTGCATTGTAACCTCTAGTGTATTAGCTTCCAAGAAATGAGGATTCTCTTTTTAACTTTTGGTTGTTCTTCGATTATTACCGCTTCTTCTGCATATTCACCAAAGTTACTTTCTCTTCTTACCTGTGGCACATTGCCAATAATTTGTAGATTTCTCATAACGAATAAAATTTTAAATGATTTATAAATTGATTACGTGGAGAATAGATATTTCACTTTTCTTCCAACTACCCTAGGGGGACGTTAGAGCTACTCTGCTCATTCGTACGTAACTTTCAATTCAGTAAATCATAGGAGAAGTAAGCTGATATATATTTAAGATCCTATTTTTATAGGTAGGGGGGATTATATATAAGTACCTGTACTTTATTGCACGCATATCTTTCTACTCTCCATAAATGGAACTACTTTAGACCATTACAGAATGTGGCATAAACATACAACCAATGTTTGAAGAATGAGTATCATTCATTTTTTAGCTTCCCCAATTATTCGTAAATTTGTGTATTCCATGAAGGAAGGATTACCGTATTGCATTGAGGGCTTTTTATCTCCATTTCCCAATTACTACCAATGCGGTAATTTACCTTTTTCACAATCTCCCATAGATAAAGCCATGTTTGATAGATTAAATTGCAGTCGCCTATATACTAGTATTAGACGACCTTTTTCATTTTTGTAGCATAACCATAAAAAGTAGGGCAATTTGACGTCTGCCCTACCGCTTGTGGTTATGAAAATTTCTTCATATTACCTACCATGTCAGAAGTATATACCTATCAAGAATTACGTGAATTAGCCTTGAAACACGGAATCAGAGATAATAAAGTCCATATCGGTGTATGGATACAAACACAAGGCTATCAAAAACGGAGAATACAGATTAACCACATTAGAAAAACATTTTATTTAAAATCCCATGATTGAGACAAGAATCCCAATAGCACCTGACACAAGTACCACCCTTACGGATGAAATAACAGAGCACATTGTTAATCGCAAGGTAACAATCAAAATAGACAGAGATTATTTAAAAAAGAAGTATGCAGAACTATACGAGCGACTGGCAAAAATAAAGCTGCCACCCTCTTACAAGAAGAAATAATATCAACACAAAAAAGCCGCAGTTGAGCACATTTGTAAGTGTACTCGCTTGCGGCTATTTTTGTACTTACTGTATTAACTGATAAAAACTAACTTACCAATGCAGCATATTGGGGCAACATACATTTGATTTTCCACTCATTCGGTTTCTTCTTATTTTGTGGTGTTGCTTCAAAATATTCACAAATAGTTTGCTGATTTACCTTTGCTGTGATGCCTGTCTCATTATGAAGTATATAATGCCTACTGTAAATATCTGTAAACATCTTTTTAGTTTCTTCCTTAGCTATATTATCTCCTATGTATGGTCTAAAAGATGATTCTATATCCCGTAGAACTTCTGGAGAAAAACGTTTATTCTCATTCTTTTGGTCTCTCAATGCTATTTCCAATTTCTTTTTATTGCAACAGTTCCATACCGCTTGCTTTTTCAAATCAAACGGTATAACTTCGTATGCTTCAATGATTAAATCTGCAAAATCACATGAATCATGAAGTAGCTTTAGAAAAAACTGCTTGTCAATACTTGGATTCTCCTTGCATTGTTCATTCAACTGGATTAGTTTTGTGGCAAATATACGAATACGCTCTTTCTCATTTGGAGCTTTCTTTATTCTAAATATATCATCTTCTCCGATTATTTCTTGTCTTTCTTCGTAATTAACTCGAAAGAACTTAGTTGCTTCATAAGCTGCATACAACTTTTCTCCTGATTGATAATAGCTTTTAACCCGTTCTTCATTATACTTATTATCTATACCAAAATAATCAATATTTAATCGTTCATCCAATAAGTAATCCTCACAGATTTGTTTAAGTTGTTGTTTTAGAGATGTTTTACGAGCCGAATTTGTTGTTTTATTATGTCTTTCAATGAGAGACTGATAAGTAATTTTATACTCGTCTATTTGTTTATCCAGTTCTTCACGTGATAAAGCTCCCAAATCACGGGTATTTGTTATATGCGTTAAACTGTTAAATGTCTGTTTATCCTCAAACATTCTTCTGAATCGTCCTTGAATCTGTATTGCTTCGGTATATGGATCAACGGTTGTATATACAGCATTATTCAGATTAGTAAGTATCAGAATATCGGGTTTTACATTCAATTCAATATCAACTGCTGAATAAAATCTTGATGTGAAGAAATTGTATTTTGCCAATGGATAATCTATTGACGATACGGCATTAGTAAAGCCTGCGTCTTTCAACTTGCCAACCCCTTCTTCTGAACAAAAGATACGGCTTTCTCCTTCTAAATGCAGAGAATTAACCAATTCATTAATTCCAGTTACGGAGTTGAGGAATATACAGACACAGGAACTGTCTTTCAGTCGCTGAAATTCTTCTCGAACTGTTCTTTCATAACTTGAGTTACAATCAAATGTAAATCTTTCCTATAATCATATTGAGGAACAATTTCCAGCTTCTTAAACCCTTGCCCTTCAAATGCAGGGTGTGACACTTCCAATGGAGTTGCAGATACAAACGCTTTCTCTTTTAAAGTCGAAAAAATCGTAGACTGGCTGTAAAATATTTGCTCGATAGTCACAATCTTGCGTCAACTTCTCACACTCATCAAATAAACAGAAGTATGTCTCTTGAATTAGACTGTAAGACTTGTCTGCTGCTTTCCTAACTTTCTTAAATCCTTCGGGAGTAGTTAGAATCTTCTTGTACTTGACATCAGTTCTTTTCAAATACTTTTTTATTTGTGCCACTGTCGTATCGCTGTAAACAGCTAACCAATCACTATTCTTTGCAGCTTTACCCACAATAACTGGAACATTGGGTTCAATAATGATTGAATTACGGTATGAATGTAACTCTGCATAAGTAGCACCTATCCCTGTTAGTGTCTTGTCAAGAATAACGTTACTTGGTATATCTTTATATCCCCTTGATTTAAGCGCATCAATCAGACGTTCGTCACCATTGAGTTTTATTTGTTCTATTTCCATGTTTATCTTATATTTCTATGGTAGTGGGAAAATCTGACCATATCGGGCTGAATATGGGGACATCGAAATTTTTCCACTACCCATCAAATTTTCACTTTATAACTATCTGAATATAATATTTTCAACCATATCATCAGTCGATATTGCTTCTCACGAACAAAAACAGCAAGTTCCTTGATAAATACAATACAATCTATTTAAGTCGTACCACTATTCCCAGTTCCAGCAATCTATTCAGTATTTTCCTGACCTTCAAAGATGGCGTTCCTACATCAAAACTATCCATTGTTCTATCAAGGAAATCTATTTCGTTCTTATTTAAATCGAATTGGCTTATATCCACATCTCTATCTGTCCCGTAAGATTCAATATTACTTTCCTGACTATTAAATAACAAGTCATAAGTTATATCATCCTTATGTTTCAAACCAGCTTCAATTCCTTTACTTATTGCTTCTGCTATATTTTCATTACTAGAAGGTGTAACGTCATTGGATTGTTTAACTTTATTAACTTGGTTAACTTTGTTAGCTTCTGTTTCTAGCATCAAGTTAGCAGCATCTTCTGAACTTATTTTAGCATATTTCTTAAATGCAGATTCTGTTTTATGTCCAGTTACCTTCATTATAATATGACTATCATATCCACGTAACAACATATTACTAATAAATGAACGTCTCCCAGTATGAGTACCTATTAATTCGTATTACAAATCAGAAGTATTACGTAACTGTAGCTCCCCTATCTTCCGTCACAATACACCTTTCCGTTATTCCAGCCTTTTTTCCTGCCTCTTTTATACACTTCAGCATAGTATTCTCACGTACTTTTGGAACTTGAAAATGATATTTTTCCAATATTTCTAAAGCAATAGGAAGCAACGGTATTGAAACTTTATGTGTTCTTTTCTTTGAACTATTTCCAATATTTTCCCATTATCTGAATCTTTAATAACTCCAGTATTTAATAATTGCATATCACTAAATCTTTGCCCTGTCCAGCATTGCAATACAAAAACATCCCTTGCTTTTTCTTCCAAGCCGTTAAGTTCCAATGCATATATTCTATTTACTTCCTCATCTGTCAAATATATTCCATTATTATCACCTTCTCTGTTTCTAGGCTTCTTATACTGGTTCAACTTTGCAGCAGAAATATCTATCAAACCGTATGGCTCTGCTCGCTTGATAATTGAAATTAAAGCTGTTACTTTATTTCCAACTGTACTTGTTTTGGTAGTTTTCCCTTTTCCTACTGGTCTATTAAACAGATAAGTCTCATAATCTTTAATTAAAGCCAAATTTATATCTGCAAACGTTATACCCTCTCTACCTGTTTTCTTAAGAAATTCTTCAAATACTTTCAAATGCCCCAAATAAATAGCCAAAGTATTCCTCTGTCCCTCTGATGTTATAGACTTATCTTGTCCAATAGCCTTACGCAACCATTGAATTGGCCTTTGTAGTTCTTCTTGCTTCATTATTTTATCCTTGTAAATATATTTCCTTAGTAAAAATAAGCTATTATCAATCTCATTTGGATTATCGCAAATATAACGTTTAAATTCAATAAAATCAGCTTTGAGTTTATTTATTTCATCGTTTACTATTGCGTTATTTATATTATCCAATTCTGTTAACCGTGGGCTTAGATATGCTTCCTGTTTTTTAGTATTCCATTGGTCAGGATATACCTTAACTCCAGTTGATAACTTTACCTGTTTTTTATCTATTCGACATACCAAATAAATATTAGTGGGTTTGTCACTTTTCGGCTTCCTCAAATTAAAACTAGCTTTGACTTCATTAAAAAAAATCTGCCCTATCATAATCGGTTCTTTAAAATGGTTCTTTTTTATTGTTCTTCACTTTGGTTCTTTTAGGGCTGAAAAGTGACATATTGATAACCAAACCATATTTATAAGTTACTGATAACAAATAATTGTTACTTCCTTTTGAATGTGCAGGAAAAAAAATCTAATTTTACATCGAATTAACAAGATTGAATATGGACGACTTTTTTACATCAGAGGAAAAAAAGGAGCTTTTTTCACTCTACCGGCATTTGTTGCAATCTGCAGGAGATAGCATTTCCTGGAAGGATTGCCTAAAGTTAAAGAGACATCTTATCAAAGCGGCCCAGTGTAACGGTCTGCAACGCAATAACTTCGGGATGAATCCCGTCATCAGAGATTTACAAACGGCAGTGATCGTTGCCGAGGAAATCGGTATGAAAGGTTCGTGCCTGATCGGTATCATGTTGCACGAAATCGTGAAGGGGCATGTATTATCTATCGACGAGGTGAACGCCGAATATGGGGATGACGTAGCAAGTATCATCAAGGGATTGGTGAAAACGAACGAGCTGTATGCGAAGAGTCCGGCTATCGAGTCGGAAAACTTCCGTAATCTGCTGCTTTCTTTTGCGGAGGATATGCGTGTAATCCTGATTATGATTGCGGATCGTGTGAACGTGATGCGCAAAATCAAAGATACGGGCAACGAGGAGGACCGGCTCAAGGTAGCAAACGAGGCTGCTTACCTGTATGCTCCGCTGGCGCATAAGCTGGGATTGTATAAGCTGAAATCGGAACTGGAGGATTTGTCTCTCAAATATACGCAGAAGGAAACGTATTATTTTATCAAGGATAAGCTGAACGAGACGAAGGCGTCCCGCGACAAGTATATCGCTGCTTTTATCGAACCGATCCAGAGGAAGGTGTCGGAAGCGGGATTGAAGTTCGACATCAAGGGGCGTACCAAGTCGATTCATTCGATATGGAACAAGATTCAGAAGCAGAAAACGTCTTTTGAGGGGATTTATGACTTGTTCGCTATTCGTATCATCCTCGATTCGGAGCCGGACCCGGCTAAGGAGAAGCAGGAATGCTGGCAGGTTTATTCGATTGTTACGGATATGTACCAGCCGAACCCGAAACGTCTGCGCGACTGGCTCTCTATCCCTAAAAGTAATGGTTACGAGTCGTTGCACATCACTGTGATGGGCCCGGAAGGGAAATGGGTGGAAGTGCAGATACGTACCCGCCGCATGGACGAGATCGCGGAACGCGGATTGGCTGCTCACTGGAGATATAAAGGTATCAAGGGTGAAACGGGTCTGGACGAGTGGTTGACTTCTGTGCGGGAGGCGTTGGAGAATGCAGACAACGATTCACTGAAAGTGATGGATCAGTTTAAGATGGATCTCTACGAGGATGAAGTGTTTGTCTTCACGCCCAAGGGGGATTTGTTCAAGCTCGCCAAAGGGGCTACGGTATTGGATTTTGCTTTCCATATCCATAGTAAGTTGGGATGCAAGTGTATCGGCGCGAAAGTGAACGGCAAGAATGTGCAGCTCAAACAGAAACTGAACAGCGGCGACCAAGTGGAGATCATGACTTCAAACACCCAGACGCCGAAGCAGGACTGGCTGAACATCGTGACGACTTCCAAAGCGCGCACCAAGATAAGGCAGGCTCTCAAAGAGATGGTGGCACGCCAGCACGCTTTTGCCAAGGAGACGCTGGAACGGAAATTCAAGAATCGTAAGTTGGAATATGATGAAGCGACCATGATGCGCCTCATCAAGCGTTTGGGCTTCAAGAATGTGACGGAGTTTTATCAGCGGATTGCCGACGGTGGACTGGACGTTAACGAGATTCTGGATAAGTATGTGGAGCAACAGAAGCGGGACAGTGATACGCATGATGAAATTGTTTATCGCAGTGCCGAAGGGTATAATTTGCAGACCGCGCAGGAGGAAACGACATCTAAAGAAGATGTACTGGTGATTGACCAGAATCTGAAAGGACTGGAGTTTAAACTGGCTAAATGTTGTAACCCGATTTATGGCGATGATGTGTTCGGGTTCGTAACGGTGAGCGGCGGTATCAAGATACACCGGTCAGATTGTCCGAACGCGAACCAGATGCGCGAACGTTTCGGCTACCGGATTGTGAAGGCTCGCTGGGCAGGCAAGTCGGAAGGTACGCAATATCCGATCACGCTGCGCGTTGTAGGACATGATGATATTGGTATCGTGACAAATATTACTTCGATCATCTCGAAAGAGAATGGTATCACGCTGCGTTCCATCGGCATTGATTCAAACGATGGTTTGTTCTCGGGTACACTGACGGTCATGGTGGGTGATACGGGGCGTTTGGAGGCTCTTATCAAGAAGTTACGGACGGTGAAGGGAGTAAAACAGGTAAGCAGGAATTAAAATTAAGACAGAAGAACAAAAGAACATATTTTTGGATACGCATGATGAAAATCGGAAAACAATCATCACTCCTGGAATATGTTCTTTTGTTCTTCTGTCTATTTTATCTTACTTTCTTCTTTATATAATAAGGATAGGTAATCAATACAAAGAAGAGTAAAGCAATGGATGCTACTATCTGTCCGGTATGTAGCATCTTATCTGTATCCAATTCCATGTAGCAGGCGGTAACGATTCCCAGGGAAATGCCGATTTCGGTTGCCAGCAAATGAGTGGTGTTGGCTGTTCCGCGTTGGCAATGGTGGGATAGCTTTACGAACATCACC
>ENA-OPZZ01000629-OPZZ01000629.1-human-gut-metagenome-genome-assembly--contig:-NODE-629-length-26905-cov-5.557510_pt1 | contig 26905 bp, 18 predicted proteins | sample MGYA00242487_ERZ504511 | MGnify/ENA primary metagenome ERZ504511 (study PRJEB26092, sample SAMD00036241) | human gut metagenome | host: Homo sapiens | study: EMG produced TPA metagenomics assembly of... | reverse complement strand
TTTTTTCATTTAGATTTCAGTATATATTTGATTTATAGAAGCTATTAGTAGTTCCGGTTTATTTTATTTTATACATATGATTATACTTGAGCATCAGAGCCTTGCGTTCACATGGTATTCTATACATAATAGAACAATGGTACACAGACTGATATTTTTCCTTTTCATGTTTTGGGTATTAGTTAGTGTCTTCTTGAATTTATTATTTGATAGTAGCGAGACGAGCATACATTTCTACCATAGCAGCCTGTGTTAATAACCATTTTCTATTATCTTGGGAACTTCCGGTGAAGTCTGTGTTGAATAAACCTTTTTCATCTCGTGCATGTTCCCAAGCGTAGTCAAGACTTTTATTGAAAGAGTTTAGATAGATTTTATTATGATCTATCTCATAAAGTTCGATGAAACCTCTTAACATGACTGCTGTGAACCATACATCTCCTTTTTTTTATCATCTTGAATGCATTTGTATTCTCTGGGGTATAGTTCATAAAGAAGTAGTTATGGCATCCTTTAGCAATGTTTTGGGCATCTGTTAGATATTCTTTTTTCCCGGTAAGTTGATAAAGTAGAGAGGCGGATTGCATCATTTGTCCACTGTTGTAAGCAAATTTGGCTTTTCCTATTTTTCCGTCTAAAGCGATATTATCGAAATATAAATAATCAGTAGAATCTTGTAGTTGGGCTTTAGTCCAGTTATACAGTTGTTCTCCTTTGTTCAGATAAGTTTTGTTTTGAGTAGCTTGAAAAAGTTTTAAAGCAAAGACTGACCCAGGAGCATTTGAGCAAGTATTCTTAGATGCTTTTTTTTGCTCACACCAGTAGATTCCTCCGCCCAATTTATTATCAGTACCGCTCTCTATGAATTTCCAGATGAGTTCTGCTTTTTGCAAGTACTTGTTTTCCTTAGTTATCAAATATGTATCGGTGAAGTCGATACCTAGCCAAATATTATCGTCATAGAAACGGTCGGACTGTGGTGCAGTGTTGATATATGAAGCATAAGCTTCAGGAACTCTTCGTGTGTCGAAATATTCTTCTAATCCTACCAAAACTTTTTTATTGAGTAATGATTGATATATGGTATCTTGTGTTGCCTCAAATAAAGCATTTACAGCTGAAAATGTTCCAGAATAGGGCCATAGATAAGAATATTGATTGGGCATATTTTTTTGTTCTTCTGAAGCAAGGTATGTTGCAGTGTACTCGGCTATGTTTGAAGGATAATTTTCACGTAGTAGCTGTGTGCCAGGAATGGAATAATAGGAATATAAGGAATCTAACGTTTGCTTGGCTCGTGCCAACGCCGGTTCATTGCCTACTATAACTTGCTTTTTGGTATTGCAACCTGTTATTGTCAACACACAAATAAGAAAACAGAAAAGTATTTGTCTCGAATTCATGGCATTTAATTAAAGTTATAAGATATATTGTATATTCATTTTAAAAACAGGTAGTAATATTGACTTAAAACTACCTGCTTCTGTTTCCTGTCTTGAAATCTTTCTACTAAATATTGGGTTACCTATGAAATACTAATTTTTAGAGTGAGTTTTATTTTCCGAGTACAAAGTTATGGATGGATCTAAAAAGTAATATCTAATTTTGTGACATTAATGTATTGTGGTTAATGTATGACGCAAATAATGATATATATGTCGCAAAAATAGACATAATAAAAAGTGCTTGTATGAACGCTCGAGGAGTATATTAAAATGAATATTCTCATGAGTTGCTTTTACAAAGAAGTTCCCCCTTGCTACAAATAAATGTAACAAGAGGGAACTTTTTATAATAATCTCATCTATATTAAAATGACCCTCCTAAAAGGAGTTCATTCTTTATGTGATAGGTTTTATTTCTTCTTAGGTTTTCTGCGAGCCCATCCTTCTTCACTGAAATCCGGCTCTTTATCTTTAAAAAACTCTTGCCAGTCATCTTTCTTCTTCGGACCGCGAGCATCAGAGTATCCCCGATCAGCACGACTAGGCTTATCTTTTTTTGTTGACTTTGAGTCTTTTGCAGAAGCATCTTTCGGTTTTCTATCCTTATTCTCATAGCGCGGTGCACGTTCGTCGCTTTTGCCGCCGAATCGTTTACCTCCCTTGCGCTCATTTGAACCGTTTTCACGTCCTTTTCCGCTTTCTTCACCGGCGCCGGCAATCTCAACAACTACCTTGCGTCCGTTCCATTTAGCCCTATTCAGCGCCTTGATTACATTTGTCGCTTCCTTTTCCGGCACTTCAAAGAAAGAATAGTTCTGCATTAGGTCAATGCGTCCCAACTCGATACGTCCTCTTGTGTTACTATTTAGTAGTCCGATAAGATCGCTAGGGAAGAAACTGTCTGTTTTACCCAAATTGATAAACAGGCGGTTAAAGCCCGGTGCAGCTTGGCGGCTTCTTTTTTCGAAACCACCTTCTTTGCGGTCACCCCGTCCGGTACGTTCTCCTCTGATGTCAGTCGGTACTTCTATTTCTGCACGGTTACGATAATACTCGGCAAAACGGTTAAATTCATGAGAAACCATTCGTTTAATCAAGTCCTCTTTGCTTAACCATTCCAGTTTACGGTAGATTTCCGGCATAAAGTCAGCAATCTCTTCCTCGTTTACTTTTACTTTTTCGAGATCATCAATAACCTTAATCAGCTGCTTCTGACAGATTCCTGCTGCTGTTGGCATTTCTCCGACAATGAATTTTTTGCTGATAATCCGTTCGATATCTCTCATCTTTCCTTTTTCACGAAGATTGATGATGGCTATGGAAGTTCCTGTCTTTCCGGCACGTCCTGTACGTCCGCTGCGATGTGTATAACTCTCTGTATCGTCTGGTAATCCGTAATTGATAACATGTGTCAGATCGTCTACATCAAGTCCGCGGGCAGCCACGTCAGTTGCCACGAGCAGTTGCAAATTGCGGATGCGGAATTTCTGCATAACAGCATCCCGTTGTGCTTGAGAAAGTTCACCATGCAAAGAATCGGCATTGTAGCCTTCTTGCATTAATTTGTCGGCAATTTCTTGAGTTTCTTTACGGGTACGGCAGAAAATAATACCGTATATTTGTGGGTAGTAATCGACGATACGCTTTAAAGCTTCGTATTTGTCCTTAGCCTGTACGGTATAAACAACGTGTTTAACGTTGTTGGTACTTTCATTCTTACGGCCAATAGTGATTTCTTTCGCATTGCGCAGGTAATTTTTGGAAATGCGTGCGATTTCCGGACTCATTGTTGCGGAAAACAATAGAGTGTTGCGTTCCTGCGGTACATCAGCCAGAATGGCGTTGATGCTTTCTGTGAACCCCATATTAAGCATTTCGTCCGCTTCATCCATTACTACATTGTGGATGGTAGACAAGGAAACGGTTTTGCGTTCCATCAGGTCCAGCAGGCGTCCGGGGGTAGCTACAATGATGTGTACTCCTCGTTTGAGGCTGCGTATCTGGCTGTCAATAGAAGAACCACCATATACAGGTAATACTTTTAGTCCGTCAATGTATTTGGAATAGTCGTTCAAATCTCCTGCTATCTGGAGACAAAGCTCGCGGGTAGGGCAGAGGATAAGCGATTGTGGAATTCTGTTTTTTACGTCAATCTGTTGGAGCAAGGGCAAACCGAATGCGGCTGTTTTACCTGTTCCTGTCTGTGCAAGAGCTACTACATCATTATTTTCTCCTAAAAGGTACGGAATCACTTCTTCTTGTACCGGCATGGGATTCTCGTATCCCATTTCTTCAATTGCTCTACGTATCTCCGGAGAAACGCCAAGCTCTTCAAATGTCTTCATTAAATCTCTGTATATCTTTTATTTCGGCTGCAAAGATAGAGAATAATTACGAATTACTAGTTACAATTTGCGATTTATTCCAGTAGGATGCTACGTAACTGTTCAATTTCTTCTGCAGAAAGTTCGATTCCTTTTTTCAGATAGGTCTGTACACTCCCATATTCAGCCTCAATTTGTTCTTTAGCAGCGTTCAGGAAGTCTTCTTTTGCAGAGTAGATGGTTGTAATGGCTTCTTGCGAATTGACCGATAGCTTATATGCATATTTGGAAGCTTTCGGAATATTAAAATAGTCATTACTCAAACGATAATCTTCCATAATGACGTCTTCGTTGACTCCAAGAGCGGCAAGCAATAAGGCGGAAACGACTCCTGTACGCCCTTTTCCGGATGTACAATGAATCACAACCGGATAATGAGTACGGTCGAGAAGAGCAGTGAACAACTTCTTGAATTCCTTTTGGTAGTTTATGACTAATTCCCGGTTCATTTGTTCTACCAAACGATAAATGGTGTCACTTTTTATCTTCTCCTCTTGAATTCCTTGCAGAATTTCTTCCATGTTTCCAGTAGGAATAGGGATATGTATGATGTTAAATTCGTTGTCATGTAGTTGCGGGTAGTTGTGGCGTTCATTTTCAGAACGTAAGTCTATAATCGTCCGTACGCCCATATTCTTGAGTTCCCGGCGTGAGCAGGGAGGAATACTGTCTATTTGTGCGGAACGGTATATCATTCCCCAGCGAAGAGATTTTCCGGTACCAGCAGATTCGTATCCTCCTAAATCGCGGAAATTCTGTATGCCGGGGATGTTAATGTTGCGGGTGGCCACTTTAACCCGGTATTTGTTATTAAATACCATCAAGTAGTAATAACGTTGAGACGGATCGTTGGTTACGATTGTCATTTTACCACTGGAAATGTTTGCCATTGCAATGGGAGAATCTTCTGGAATAGCTTCAGGAGAAGTAGAGGTGTATACTTTTACCTGTCCTTTTAATACCGGTGCTGTTTCCCATTTGATAATACAGTTTCCTACGTTATTTTCTTCACATACCACAGATATAGCAGGTGATGTGCCAGAACATGATGGGAGCACTAATAAAACAGTAAGCCAGCTTAACAGGTTTCTATACATAGTTTCTTTGTCTTGAATCGTATACTGCAAAGATAAGAATTACCCGAAGATGTGGTAATTCCTTTGCTATAATTAGCCAAAGTTAATAGTAATTTACGTGTTAAAAAAGGGCGCTTCTTCGTTATAGAAGAGCGCCCTGAATGAGAAGTAACCTAAGTTTGCTTTATTGAATATTGTTCAATAGATCTATTTTTCCTTCGTTGACCAACTTTAAAATGAGCTCACCAAATAAGGTGTTTTGCCATGCAAACCAGGCGCGTGTGAAGTTTTTAGGGTCATCCTTATGGAAAGATTCGTGCATGAATCCTGTTCCTGCATCTGTATCCATCAGCATTTTTATGCAAGACTTAATTTCCTGGTCGTCCTGACTGGTGAATGCCTTCATCATGATACTCATAGGCCATATCATATCATAACCGATGTGAGGTCCTCCAATACCTTCTCCTGCCTTTCCTTTGAAGAAGTAGGGGTTGTCTTTGCTCCATACAAAACGACGTGTGTTTTGATAAATAGGATCGTTGATGTCTACATCTCCCAGATAAGGCATTGCCAGCAGGCTTGGTACGTTGGCGTCGTCCATTAAGAGATGATTTCCGAATCCGTCTACTTCAAAAGCATAGATTGTACCATATTTAGGATGATTGTAAGTTGCATATTCTTTTAATGCGGTTTCTACTTCTTGTGCCAAATCTGTGCACTGTTTCGCCAGACTGGTGTTTTTGTTTACAACATTCAGAATTTCCGCAGCTTTCTTTAGAGAAGAAACAGCGAAGAAATTAGACGGTACGAGGAACTGTAAAGTGGTTGCATCGTCAGACGGACGGAAAGCTGAAACAATGAGTCCGACAGGATTTACAGGAGTACCTAGACCGTTATTGTTTAATGTGTCGAGTGCGCGTTCTGTCTTACGCTGGAATTTATAGGGACCCACTCCCTCTTTGCGCTGTTGTTCCTTGAAAGTTGTCAGTATGTTGGCGATGGCCTGTATCCATTCATTATCAAAGATGCTTGCATCACCGGTTTCTTTCCAATATTGATAGGCCAGACGTAATGGATAACATAAAGAATCTATTTCCCATTTACGTTCGTGCAGTTCCGGTTTCATATCGGTCAGGTCGGACATCCAATCTCCTCCCACAGCCCCATCATTGAAAGCATTGGCGTATGGATCGATATTTATACATTTAAATTGTCTGCGTATCACTCCTTCGAGCATTTTCTTCAATTCCGGGTCTTTATTCGCTAATTGTATATAAGGCCAAACCTGTGCTCCTGAGTCACGTAACCACATGGCATGGATATCTCCTGTGTAGACGAAAGTATCAGGCTTACCGTCTGTTGTACGGTAATGAACTGTTGTCTCAAGGGTATTTGGAAAACAATTCTCGAACATCCATGCCAATTTTTGATTAGTAAGTAACTTTTTCACCCTGATGATTTCTGCTTCCACGGCTTTTGATGTAAAAAGACGCTTGTTTACGGGTGGACGATTACTTTTATAAGCGGCAATTTCAGCTGCTTGATTGACCACATTGGTATGATCCTTAGCCAGGATAAGTTCTGTAGCTTTGGCAGGACCTCCCATTAATAGGGTGGTCGTGATGATACATATTCCGATATTTCTTTTCTTCATATCTCTATTGTTTTTAAGAGGGTTATTAAAAGTGATTATTGCAAATTGATTCCGCCTAGTCTTCCATACATTTCTATGAAAGCAGCTTGTGTCAAGAGCCATTTTTTCTCGTTTTTATCTGTGCCGCTCCAATCTGTCTGGAACAAGCCTCGTTCATCTCTGGCATGATGCCATGCGTAATCAAGACTTCTCTGGAAATCGGTTAGATAAGTCTTGTTATGGTCTATCTGATAAAGTTCAATAAAGCCTCTAAGCATAACGGCTGTGAACCAAATATTTCCTTTTTTCAGTAATTGGAATGTTTGTCCGTCTGGAGAGGTGAACTGAGTGAAGAAGTGCTTGTGACACGCTTCTGCTATATTTTGTGCATCTTCCAGATAACTTTTCTGTTTGGTAATTTGATAGAGTAGGGCAGCTGCCTGCATCATTTGTCCACTGTTATAGGCAAATTTGGCACGACCGATTTTCTTGTTGAGTGAGATGTTGTCAAAGTATAGATGATCTTTTGAGTCTTCCAGGTTCTTTTTAGTCCATTCGTATAACTCTTTTCCTTCTTTTAAATAGGCATCATCTTGAGTAGCTTGAAATAGTTTGAGAGCGAATACGGCTCCCGGTGCATTAGAACAAGTATTTTTAGATTCCTTCTTTTGTTCGCACCAGTAGATTCCTCCGCCGAGTACGTCATCTTTACCACTAAGGATAAACTTCCATATTAGTTTAGCTTTCTCCAGATAAGCTTGTTTTCCTGTCATTCGATAAGAATCGGTAAAATCGATACCTAACCAGACGTTGTCATCATAAAAACGATCGGAGAGAGGTTGGCTGCTGATATAAGATGAGTAAGCGCATGGTTCCCTTCGTGTGTCGAAATACTCTTCTAATCCGGGTAGTACTTTGTTTTCCAAAAGTTTTTTATACTTCTTATTTTCAGTGCTCTCCAGTAGTGCATTTACCGCAGAGAACGTGCCCGAATACGGCCAAAGGTAGGAATATTCATTGCGTCTTTTTGCTTGTTCTTCTGATGCCAGATAAGTTGCCTTATTGTCTTGGTCAAAAGGATAATTCTCACGTAACAGACAAGTGTTGGGTGCTGCATAGTTTTGGTAAAGAGCATCCAAAGTTTGCTGTGCTTTTTCTATGTTAGGATTTGCGTTTGCAATGGTGAAAGCACAAATAACATTAAGTAATAGGCCGTTCATAATTTTTTATTTAAGTGGTGTTTATATAAATAGTAATTTGAATGAGTTCGCAGGTTTTATTGTGACTCTACAAAAATACCTTATTTCGGTTACTTTTTAAATGGGGAGTGAGCAGATTGTAAATGATTGTTTGGGGTATGTTGTTGATAATCAGAGAATTTTTGATCGGAGAGTCTCTGATAAATGTAAATGATGCTGTATGATTAATACACTGTTATTCCCGGATTTGTTGTCCGATTCGAGCTACTTTTTCTTCAAATTCATTCCGGTCTCCATTTGCTTTGATCCGCATTTTTGAGCGGTAATTATAGATGGTCGATAATGAATACTGTAAGAAATGAGCTATTTTCACACTGTCTGTAATTCCCAGTCGGATAAGTGCGAAGATCCGTAATTCGGGTGTTAAGAGTTTGCCGGGTCCTGGAATGATTGCATTTTCCGGTAAAAGCAATGCGTTAAAATCTTCGACGAAATTCGGAAAGAGATTCAGGATTGCTTTGTCGAAGTTATTATAAAATTCAGCCAGATCTTCTTCTGTATTGAGAGAGGAGTGGAGGAAAGAGGTTACTTTCTTTATATCTTCACTTTTGGCTATTTTGAGTGCTCTTTTCTTAAAATTGGCAATTTTACTGATATAACTGGTATATTGTTCCATATACAGCCCTACATATTCTTCTTTGATTTTATTGTTATCTGCCAATATTGAGTTCATTTGTTGTATTTCGTAAAGATGATAAGACAAACTCTCATTAGCTTGTTCCACTTTACCTTTTTGTTTTTTCAGTTGTACGGACAGGATGAATAGCAGAATGCAGACAATGCATAATGCAATGAGCAATGCCGTTATGATGATAAATTTATGTTTCTCCTTTTCTTGAAATGCCTTATCTATGAAAAGATACATATCTGAGGCTTCGATGGTGTTAATTCTCGCATTGCATAGGATAGCGTCCTCCATTGCATTTTTCATATATTTAGATGCCCGGTCTATATCCCCACTCTCAAAGATCAGCTTGGCTAATATTTTTAAAGAGAGATTTTCTCTAGCTCCATTTAATACATCAGAAATGGCGGATATTGCGAAATATTTAATCGTATTTTCACGGTCATTTTTACCTTGATAGGCAGATGCCAGAGAATATGCTATGATTCCGGCATTTCTTGAATAGGGTGTATAACTTTGATAAGTGCTGTCCAGTATATGAATAGCATCATCATACTTTTTATGGAAAAGAAGAGTCGGTGCAGTTATAAAAGCTCGTACGTTTGATGGGACTTCTTTGCATTGGAGCAGCGAATCGCGATATATTTGTGCTATCAGATCATTTTCTTGTGAATCGTCCTCGTTGGAAGCAAAAGCTTTCTGGTGATTATAGATCGTGACTTGTCCGAGAAAATATTCAGCTTTGAGTTTAGGAGATAGTTGCTTTTGTTGCATCGAATTGGTAATTGCCAAAGCTTCTTTGAAAAAGCCCATCGAAGATAATATTCTTGAATAATCCAGTTTAGCTTCAATTAAAAGTTCTTTGTCATTACTTTCTTGAGCGAACCTGTTCATGTGGATGGCATAGGCTAAAGCGGAATCTTTTTGGAAAGATGAATACTCAAAACAAAGAGACTGTGCTGTCCCAACTTTCTTTCGAATATCCCTGGATTGTCTTAATATTATTTTCAGGCTGTCTATCTGTCTTTGCTTTTGTTGGGTATAACTAGCTTTGTTTTGTAGAGATTTATCTAATACTTTTAACAATGTTTTTACTTCATCGTTTGCTTTTGCTGGTAAACTGATGAAGATAAAGATTATCAATAGAGGTAAAATAAATCTTTTCATATATTAAGTAAGATTGCTTATTGAATATGGTTGTTTGCAAAGATAAGGAAATCCATATTAAGTTAAGGTTGACAGATTAACTTAATATGGATTTTATGAAAATAGGGATTTCGCTGGATGAATTACTTATATCCAAATCCTTATTTGTAATATCACTTGTATTTTTGTGCAAACTCCACCGAAACCGAATTGCTGAAACTTCGGCAAACTTCAGCTGCGAAGTCTTTCCCGCATTGGATTATTTTATCCCAGATCTCTTCATTCAAGTTATTTAGATCGCGGTATCGGACATCGTATTTGAGTAATCCGTAGATCAGCCCTGCATTGAAGTTATCACCAGCTCCAATAGTACTGACTGCTTGTAATGGTTCTATCGGATAATCTTTATTGACCAGATTAGTGCGTAACGCTACCTTTTCCGCACCTGCAGTACAGATGAACCGGGGACAGTAGAATTTGATTTTATCCTTGTAAATCTTGTCTATATCCTGCATGTTATACATATATAGAAAATCCTCTAAAGAACCGCGTACAATATCCGCATATTCCAGATTTTCAATAATGGTCGGAGCCAGTTTCATGGCTTCATTCTTGTGTGAAGAACGGAAATTCGGGTCATAATAGATGATGGCTTTCTTTTCACGTGCCTGATCTAGTAATTCGAGAATCTTCTCCCTCAGAACCGGATTCAGTGCGTAATAAGAACCCACCATGACAATGTCGTCTTCCTCTAGTTTCGGAAACAGAACATCCAGACGTTGCTTCGGGTAGTCTTTGTAGAAGATATATTCAGCATCACTCTGCTCGTTCAGGAAAGCTAAGGATACGGGCGATTTTCCATCCGGGAATACATTTACATGATCGGTTGGGATATGATTCTCACGCATAAACTGCAGGATAATATTGCCTACACGGTCATTCCCGGTTTCACTGATGAAGCCGACGTTTATTCCCATTCGTCCCAATGAGACAATACCGTTGAATACAGAACCTCCCGGTACGGCGGCAGAAGGCTGGTCACCTCGAAAGATGATATCGAGGATGGTCTCTCCGATACCGATTACTTTTCGCATAGTGATCTTGATTTTTCTCCCAGATAACCGCCGTGGTGACGTTTTGAATATTCAGCGATAGTAAATCCTGTTTCCTTCATGGTTTGTACTACCAATATATCTCCGATCACTGTCATGGCAGTAGTGGATGTAGTAGGAGTCATCCCTAACACACAGACTTCTGCAGGCTTGCCGGTACTTAGACAGACATCCGATTCTTTTGCCAGCGGACTATCCGGATTTCCGGTGATAACGATAAACTTCAGATCCGGGTCCAGATTATGGGCCAGGCGGGTTAATTCCACAATCTCACGTGTCTTGCCAGAGTTAGAGATCAGCAGGAGTAGATCGTTTTTTTGTAAGATACCCAAATCCCCGTGTTGCGCCTCGCTAGGATGCAGAAAGACGGATGGAATACCGGTGGAACAGAAAGTCGTAGCAATGTTCATAGCAATCTGCCCGGCTTTTCCCATACCGGAAGTTACCAGTTTTCCCTTTTTCTGATGTATTTGTTCTACAATCAGTTTCACCGCTTTTTCATAAGCGTCTGTTACGGGGATGTTGAGCACAGCTTGTGCTTCCTGTTGCAAAAGTTGTTTGATGGAGTCTATCATATAGGATTAGTTTATTTTTTCTTTTAATTCATTTAATGTGTTTGCTACTTCGTAATAGGTTGAGAAAGGCTGTCGTTCAAAACCTTTGTCCTCCAGGGTGTGGAGTGCTTTTAATAGCTCATCGTAAAAACCATATTCATTGTAGAAAATGACCTTCTTCCGATGATATCCGATAGAGGCAGCGGCTATTACGTGGAAAATCTCATCAAGAGTACCGACGCCTCCGGGGAGTGCAACCAATACCTCCGACTTCTCCGTTATGATATCTTTGCGGTCACTCAAGTTACGGGTATGAATTTCTTCATCTAACAGAGTGCTTACCTTGCCATTCTCTTCCAGTTTGGCAGGAACTACTCCAATAACCTTACCACCATTTTCTTTCACGGCACGAGCTATGCATTCCATTAATCCGAGGCTGGCTCCTCCATATATCAAGGTTTTGCCTGTCTGCCCCATCCATTTGCCTATTTGGCTGGCGCTTTCGAAGTACATTTTGTCAATGTTATCGGAGGCGGAACAGAATATTCCTATCTTTTCCATATACGTTGTTGCTGTTATAGTCCACAAATATCTGCAATTTTCTATAAACAGCAATAAGTTTTATTGTATTTTTGTGGCATTAATTCAATAAGGAAGTATAAAACGATGCAAGGTAACGAATATACATTGCCAAATGGCCTACGTATTATCCATGAACCAACCCTCTCAAAAGTAGCTTATTGTGGTTTTGCGATTGATGCCGGAACTCGTGATGAAGCGGAGAATGAGCAGGGAATGGCCCATTTTGTAGAACATCTGATTTTTAAGGGAACGGAGAAGCGGAAAGCCTGGCATATCCTCAACCGGATGGAGAATGTAGGTGGTGACCTGAATGCTTACACAAATAAGGAAGAAACTGTCGTCTATGCCGCTTTCCTGAAAGAACATCTGGAACGTGCGCTTGAGTTGTTGGGGGATATTGTATTTCATTCAACCTTTCCGCAGCATGAGATAGAAAAAGAAACGGAGGTCATTATTGATGAAATCCAGTCGTATGAGGATACTCCGTCGGAACTGATATTTGACGATTTTGAAGACATGATCTTCCGCAATCATCCATTGGGAAGAAACATTCTTGGTAAACCGGAACTTCTGCGGAGTTTTCGCACGGAAGATGTTCTATCGTTTACCCGCCGTTTTACCAACCGGGAAATATGGTGTTTTTTGTTCAGGGGCAATACGAGTTCAAGAGAATCATCCGTCTGGTAGAAAAATACCTGTTGGATATTCCTGATGTGAAGGTAGAGAATCGCCGTACACCTCCGCCTCTGTATGTGCCGGAACATTTGACAGTGGCCAGAGATACACATCAGGCGCATGTTATGATCGGTAGCCGTGGCTATAATGCGTATGATGACAAACGTACTGCACTCTATCTGCTGAATAATGTCCTTGGAGGTCCCGGAATGAATAGTAAACTGAATGTGTCCCTTCGCGAACGCAGAGGATTGGTCTATAATGTCGAATCCAATCTGACTTCCTATACGGATACGGGAGCTTTCTGTATTTATTTCGGGACGGATGTGGATGACATGGATACTTGCCTGAAATTGACCTATAAGGAATTGAAGCGGATGCGTGATACAAAGATGACTACCTCCCAGTTGGCGGCAGCGAAAAAGCAGTTGATCGGGCAAATCGGAGTAGCGTCCGATAACTTTGAGAATAATGCGTTAGGGATGGCGAAAACATTCCTTCATTATCATAAGTATGAATCGTCCGAGCTTGTTTTTAAGCGTATAGAAGAGCTAACAGCAGAGATGTTGTTGGAAGTTGCCAATGAGATGTTTGCAGAGGAATATTTATCCACATTGATTTATAAATAATTGATTGACAGATTTGCTTTCATTGCCAGAATTCGTATTTTTGTAGCAGATACGTATGTGATAACAATCTAATAGTAGAAATTGTATGTTGGTGACGGGCAGAAAACTCCCTATCGGGATTCAGACTTTCGAAGATATCCGCAATGACGGATACTTGTATGTAGATAAGACCGCATTGATGTGGACTATGGCAAACATCGGTAAACCTTTTTTTTTAAGCCGTCCGCGCCGATTCGGAAAGAGTTTGTTAATTTCTACGTTTGAAGCCTATTTCAAGGGACGGCGTGACCTTTTCACGGGACTTGCCGTGGAACAATTAGAAAAGAAGTGGGAAGAATATCCCGTACTGCATCTGGATTTGAATGCCGAGAAATATGATTCACCGGACAGATTGGATGCTATTTTAAGTAACCAGTTAACTCAATGGGAAGCTATATATGGCAGGGGAGAAGATGAAACCACTTTGTCTTCCCGCTTCTTGGGTGTCATTCGTCGTGCCTCCGAACAAGCAGGCAGGGGTGTTGTAGTCCTGGTGGATGAGTATGATAAGCCCTTACTACAGGCTATTCAGAATGAACCGCTTCTCAATTCTTACCGTTCTACTTTGAAAGCTTTCTACGGTGTGTTGAAGAGTGCAGACCGCTATCTTCGTTTTGCTTTTCTGACAGGTGTCACCAAATTCTCGCAAGTAAGTGTGTTTAGTGATCTGAACCAATTGAATGACATCAGTCTGAATTATGACTTCTCTACTCTTTGTGGAATCACCCGCGAAGAACTTCTTGCTAATTTTGAACCGGAGATTGCAGCTTTATCGCAAGCAAATGACATCAATACGAAAGAAGTTGTGGAAACAATGACCCGGCAGTATGACGGTTATCATTTTCATCCTAATGGAGAAGGAGTGTTCAATCCATTCAGTGTTCTGAATGCATTTTTCAGTAAAGAGTTCGGTAATTACTGGTTTCAGACCGGAACTCCTACTTTCCTTGTGGAGTTATTGAAAGAGAGCGATTATGATCTTCGCTTGCTGATGGATGGTATAGAGACAGCTGCTTCCGCTTTCACTGAATATCGTGCTGATAGGAAAAATCCTATTCCATTGATTTATCAGAGTGGTTATCTGACTATTAAAGATTATGACAGAGAGTTTAGACTTTATCGTTTAGGCTTTCCTAACGACGAAGTACGTTATGGCTTTCTTAACTTTTTACTCCCATTTTATACGGCAGTCACGGATGAAGAACGAAGCTTTTATATAGGTAAGTTTGTTCAAGAACTACGTACAGGCAATGTTGACGCTTTCATGCACCGCTTTGAAGCTTTCTTTGCAGATTTTCCTTACGAGTTGAATGACCAGACTGAACGTCATTATCAAGTCATCATATATTTAATATTCAAACTGATGGGACAATTCACGCAGGCAGAAGTATATAGCTCACGGGGACGTGCAGATGCGGTTGTACGAACCCCGAAGTTCATCTATATTTTCGAATTCAAGCTGAATGGGACTGTTGAGCAGGCCATGGAGCAGATTGAAGAAAAAGGTTATGCTTTTCCTTATACGGCAGAGGATCAACAAGTGATAAAAGTTGGTGTAGAGTTTAGCGCAGAGAAACGAAATGTAGAGCGCTGGATGGTAGCGAAAGAAATTTAATATAAAATTGATTATGAAAAACTTAATACGAAATGTCTGGGTTTGCTTGGGGCTGATGGTGCTTCCCTTCACAGCCTCCGGACAACAAAAGGATAACATTACCTATGTACCGGCTCAAGAGCTTTTACTGGTAGGCAAAGCAACTACCGAAGGCGAATACTTCCATCGGGTAGATACAGCCAAGTATTGTACAATGCCTCCCACAGTGAAGAAACTATTCACAAACTCTGCCGGTCTGGCTATCTCTTTTACAACGAATAGCCCCGTCATAAAAGCCAAATGGATGGTTCCTGATAATTACCAGTTACCCAATTTGACCAGAGTTGCTCAGAAAGGTCTGGATTTATATATCAAACGGGATGGAAAATGGCAATTTGCCGGAGTAGGGATACCGGGTGGTGTGACTACGGAAAAAGTGCTTGTTGATAATATGGGTACGGAAGAGAAAGAATGTTTGTTATATCTGCCTTTATATGATGAACTGAAAAGTCTGGAAATAGGTGTTTCTTCTGATGCACACATACGTAAAGGAGAAAATCCGTTCAAAGAAAAGATAGTGGTATACGGGTCCAGTATTTTGCAGGGAGCATCTGCCAGTCGTCCCGGGATGGCTTATCCGGCTCGTTTGTCCCGTAGCAGCGGATATAATTTTATCAATTTAGGATTGAGCGGAAACGGCAAGATGGAGAAAGAAGTTGCCGAGATGTTGGCGGATATTGATGCGGATGCTTTCATTCTCGATTGTATTCCTAATCCTTCTCCCAAAGAGATAACCGACCGGACTGTTGATTTTGTAATGACGTTGCGCCAGAAGCATCCGGATACGCCTATTATTGTGATACAGACATTGATACGTGAAACAGGTAATTTCAACCAGAAAGCTCGTGAGAATGTAAAACGGCAGAACGAGGTCATCGCTGAACAGGTAGAAGTATTGCGAAAGAAAAATGTCAAAAACCTGTATTTCATAAAAGAAGATCAATTCTTGGGAACAGACCATGAGGGGACTGTAGATGGGACCCATCCGAATGACTTGGGATTCGACCGAATGTTGAAGAAATATAAACTGGCTATCAGTAAGATTCTGAAGATCAAATTCAAGGCTGAATAACAGGAATGAAAGATTATAACAGAGACAGATAGAAAAAATAAAGGTCAATTCATGGGGGTGAATTGGCCTTTTTCTTTTGCAAATGTGTTAAGTTGCTGTTGGTATTTTATAGTTTCCTTAAACCTTTATCTTCTAAGTATTTGATTAATTCTTGGGGACGATCAGTTTGTATCATAGTTGCCTTATGTTCCAGTATCCATCCCCAATGCTTATCTTTACCTTCTAATAGGGCGTTTTCGTCATCATGTCCACCGCATAGACTATCCCATAGAGTATTCATCCATACCCGGCTACCAGATTGTACAATTTTATCAATAACCTTTAAATTTGAAGTCTGTTCGTCTTTGAAGCAGAGTTCATAGGCTATTGGCGTAAAGTCTTTAATAAAACTTTCGGTCGCTTTTATATCTTCTTCTTTCCATAAATGAATGATAGGCATATAGAGCATACTGGTATTGGTTCCATATTCCTCTTGAACTTTCTCGACAGGATACCTTCCTTTTATAATCACTTGTTTTTCCATTCCACATTTTCGAATGATGGGAAGAATCTCCTTTATATATGTTCCGCCTTTATCTATATTGACCAGAATACGGTCTTTACATGTCATTAACGCTTCTTCTAAAGTGGGTATGGATCGGCGGGTCTTTATACCGTTTCCACTTTTCAGCACAAATTGTTTTAGTTCTGTTGTCGTATAGTTTTTAATGGCGCCTTTTCCTGTTGAAGTGCGGTCTAGCGTTGCGTCATGCATACAAATAAAGTTGTTGTCTTTGGTTTGCTGAATGTCAAGTTCAACCATGTCTGCTCCCATAGCGATGGCATTCTCTATACATTGTATGGAGTTCTCCGGAGCATTCCTCCAGTCGCCACGGTGAGCTATAACAAATACATATTGAGAATTCTTGTCGTGAAGATTCCTCAATAGTTTATCAATTCTGGATTCTGCTTCAGCAGATAATGAAACCAGAAGAACTGATAATAGAAATATAATTTTCCTTGTCATACGTGCTTTTCTTAAATAAAATGTTTTGATCTATATTGGGTACCTATGAAAAACTATCCTATAAAGTTATCTTAATCCTTTTTCTTTTAAATAAGAGTTGACAAGATCAGAGTAATCAGTTTGCACAACTTCTATTTTGTTATCTATAAAAGTTTGAAGGTGCGAATATTTACTATTCAGTAGATCGCTATCCCAATCTAAATGATTGGCATAACCTACTAACTTGGCATCTTTAATAGCTCCCATTAGTTCAGTGAGAGATGCATTGTCTATTCCGAATTGTACCATTTGTACTTTACTGTAATATTTGGCGAGGACTTTTACTTCTGCCGCAGTGGATACCCATGGAAAAGGAATGGCTCCAGGGTTAATAGTATTCATTTCTTCAATATATGATGTACTGGAACCAGTATAATAGCAAACCTGGTCGATCATCCCTTTTTCTGCAACCGTTTTAATGATTTTACCTAAAAGCCCCTTCTCTTTTACATCGACACAAACATAGATTTTGCCTTTCGCAGCATCCAATACTTCCTCAAGTGTAGGCACTTTGTATTCAGTGATACCTTTAGAACCTTTTAAAAAAATATTGATAAAGAGTTTGATAAGTCATATTGGCTACAGCACCAGTTCCGTTTGTTGTAGCATTAATGGTTGTATTGTGCATATTTACGATTACTCCGTCAGAAGTAGCTCTAGGGTCTATTTCAATCATATCGGCACCGACTTCTATTGCATATTGGATAGCGGGAATAGAATTTTCAGGAATTCCGTCACGTATTCCCTTATAGGTGTTGCTACGATGAGCGCAAGTCCACATTTTCAGACTTGTGTTGCCGGAAAGATTCTTTAAGTCGGTTGTTAAACTTTTAGTGTCAGGTTCTTCACCTGGGTCCTCCGGGTCTTCATTATCATCCGGAGGAGTCGGCTGATTTTTGTTTTCATATTCATCATTGGAAGAGCCGCAACTGGTACACATTACTTGCCCGGATACAAGTAAGATGATTGCCAAAAGAAAAATACTTTCTTCATAGTCTTTTTATTTTCATTTATTAGATAATGTAGGATAGGTTATCGAAATAACCTATCCTGTATGATTTGAATTATTTTACTGTAGTCAGTGTGTTGAGCGTCTTTTGCACGCATCGGCCAGCCTGTTGTTGGTAATCCTTTCACATATTTGGATGACAGGGCCACTAATAAACTTTTCGATTCATCTTGAGTGTTAGTAATGGCCACATAGATAGTCCCGTCTGCATCCACTACCGGTGAACTCCAGAATTTGCCTTGTGTTGCAGCCCATTCGGATGCATAAGCACTTTCGCTGTTAGCAATTGCTCCGGCCACATCAAGTACGGCAATAGCGTCAGTACCATTTGCGTCAAGGATATAGAAATTACCACGTTCCGTACCGAACAAGATATGTCCATCCTTATCAATAACAGGAGTACTGCTGACACTTTCTGATATCTCATATTGCCATTTGATAGTTCCACCTGCTGACAATGCAACAATTCCGCCAGGCATATCTCCCTGACTTTTCAATGAGGTATATACAGTGCCATCTGTGCCGATAACGACTCCTCCCTGATCTTGTTTGCCGGTATTCTCAATAGGGGTAGTCCAACGTACACTACCGTCACTGGCAACGGAATAGATGGTAGTAGTCAGATCAGATGTATAAATCATGCCATATACATTTCCTTCATTGTCTATGGCCATTGATGCATGACAGCCGCTGTTCAAACCACTGTCAAATGCTCTCCATGCCCATGGGCTGAAAGTATTGTCATCTTTAGCCATAGTAGCTTTTGCTACACCAAACATTCCGTAGTTGGTACACATGATATACATCATTCCTTGTTTGGAGATAACAGGACCTGCATAAACACCTCCGGCAGGACCGCTGGTACCATCTGCGTTAGTTAAATAGCTAACACGGTTTCCTGTTGTTTTGTCTACCGCAATCATTGAACCGGTACTTCCCCCATTACCACAGTATACATATTTATCATCAAATGCTGGTGACACACTACGCATTTTGGCATTGGCGGCGTTGCCTTTATTCCAAAAACCGGTAGTCGGATCATTGAAAGTAATCCATTTCTTATTTCCATCAGGATTGATAGCAAATAGTTTACCATTGCTTCCGTCACCTGTGCCAATGTAGATTGTACCATCCGTATCTACAGACGGTGTCATGTTTGAGCCTCCTGTTGCCTGCGCTCCCCAAGATGGATCAGTCATGTCGAATGACCATTTTTCAATACCTGAAGTTACATCATAACTATGTAATATGTGGTCATTACTATTGATGTAAACCGTTTTTTCATCAGGAGAAAGAGCAGCGGAATTGGAAACTAACTTGGCTAAATGAGTGGAGGAGGTCCATAGTAATGTGAGGTCTCCTTTTTCTACTACTTTATCGGTAATTTCAATTGTTTTCCGGTAGAGGTTCGATCTTCCACTGCTGTCGGTTATGGTCAAACTAACAACAAATATACCTTTCTCATTGTACACGTGCTTCGGGTTTTCTTCGGTAGAAGTCGTTCCGTCCCCGAAATCCCATACATAAGTAAAGTTGCCACTACCTCCATAAGATGCGTTAGTGAATTGTATTTCACCTTCTATTTGCCCTCTTTCGGGAGCGATTGAGAAAGTTGCGGAAGGAATGTCTTTCCCGGCATTGTCTTCGTTGCTGCATGCGGCAAATAATAAAAGACAAACAATATATATGAACGGGCATATCCGTACTTTATTTTTAATAGTTGTCATACACATAATAATCATTTAAGGTTTTGTTATTAATTTCCTGTATATCCCGCATATCCGGGATTTTGTGGGTAGGCTACCGTACCGGCCATGTCAATCTCATCTTGAGGAATCGGATAATACATCAGATAAGTACGACCATCAAGTGTTTCTAGCAATTCTAAGCGATTTGTACGTTTGATGTCCTGCCAGCGCATGCCTTCAGCATAAAATTCACGACGGCGTTCGTCCAAGATCAATGTCTGATATTCTTTGTCCGATAGAGCTTTGATTGCTGCTTCACTTGGAGCGGTAGTATATCTTTTTTTCATATATTCCACTAATGTGGCGGCTCCGTTCATTTTTCCGAGAGCTTCGGCTTTTACCAGATACATTTCTGAAATACGGGAGATTACTACCGGTGTGCAGGTATAATCTGACGTTTCCGCCAATTGATAAGTCCCATTCGGATATTTGATTACGCGGTTGGCATCTTGGCTGGTGAATGTGGCTTTTGACCGTACGTCTCCTTTGCGTGAAAGAGTATTATCATCAGCAAAAAGACTACTATAACACCAATCAGATGGAGCATAATTCCATGAACCGTCCGTGTCATTAACGTATAATGTGAAGTTTAGAGGACTGGATGCTCTTGAATTATTAACATAGGCAAATATAATTTCCGGACTTGAACTTCCTGCAACCCAATTTTTAGAGAAATCCATAGCGGTGGATGCGAGCGAGAAACTGGAATTAGCTAATACTGCTTCTGCATAGTTTGCAGCATCCGTCATCTTGTTCTGGAAAAGAGCTACACGTGCAGCAAGTGCATTTGCTGCGTCAGAAGATACGTACCATTTGGAATTTGCTTTTGACAGTAAGCGGATAGCTTTACCCAAATCCTCTTCGATGAATGTCCATACTTCAGCTTCCGGAGAGATAGGAACCACCTCTTTTGAACGTTTACGCAGGATGGGGACATTTCCATAATGAGAGGCCAGACGATAATAAATAAATGCACGGAAATAGTAAGAGACACCACCTACTTTTTTCATGAGAGCACTTTCTTATTTTCGGAAGCTTCATAAGTTTCTACGAGAAAATTGACCTGATGCAATGTTGTAAATGAGTTTCTCCAAAAGGAGAGAATGTTAATTGCCTGATTGGTATACGAGGGAGACATTTCACATGGGTCTGTAATTTGACCTCCTCCAGGACCTGCTTTGAAATTTTCCCCTTGTATATCATCCAACCACCAGAAAGTGAATGTATAATTTTCCATAGTGGCGTATACTCCATTTAATAGCTTTTCGAGATCATCATCCGTCAAGGCTGATTGAGGAATTGCATGTCGGGGGCTGATGTCGTCCAGCCAGTCAGAACAGCTCGTGGCGAGTACAGTTATGGTCATTAAAACCAGAGTGAATAATAGTTTTATATTTTTCATATCGTTAGTTTTAGAAGTTAATGCTTGCACCTATGATAAAACTCTTTAATGTGGCTTGTTCTCCGAAATCTGCTCCGTAGCTGTTGCCTGTCGGATTACTTTCGTATGAGAATTCCGGATCATATCCGGAATATTTGGTCAGTGTAAAAAAGTTGTCGAGAGAAACAAAGATGCGAGCTCCCGTTACGTGTATTTTTGACAACAGAGAATGAGGAAGGCTATATCCCAATGTGATGGTTTTGAATTTGAAATAAGAAGCATCTTCCAGATAGCGGGTAGAAACAAGATTGTTTCCGAAACCGCCGGTGAACGTGCCTGCCAAAGTAGGGCGTGGAACAGTGTTGCTAGTTCCTTCTCCCCTCCAGTAATGGTTGGCGGCATATTTTGATATGTTATAGAATTGTTCTGAATCGACCAGTGTGCCATTTTTGTAACCTTTGATACTGCTGGACGCCAAGCCGAGATGTTCCGTACCTTCTGTTCCCCCGCAGCCTTTCCATGCTGACAGGATTTTACCTCCGGCTGCAAATTGGCAGAAAATGGATAAGTCGAAGTTTTTCCAGTTCATAGTCGAAGTGATACCACCATAAATGTCAGGTGTAACCTTTCCTACATACATGCGGTCATCGTCTGTGATGTCTCCGTCATTGTTGTAGTCAAAGTACTTACAATCACCAGCACGTACTCCTTTTGCGTAGAGTTTGCTTGGTACTTCCTGGTCGGTTTGATAAATACCATCCTGACGCAACATATAGAAAGCACTAACCGGTTTACCTACCATTAAAGCATGCATTACTTTACCGGTATTGGCACCACCGCCGTTGATTTTCATATCAAGTACTCCATCCAATGACAACAGTTTGTTTTTTGTATAGGAGAGGTTAGTAGCAAGCTCCCATTTAAAAGGACCATCGAATATTTTACCGCTCACCATCACTTCCAATCCTTTGTTCTCCAGCGAGCCGATATTGGCTGTCCGGGTAGTATATCCTGTTGTAGCAAGAGTACTGATATTATAAAGTAATCCGCTTGTCTTTTGATAGTATCCGTCTACAGATAGCGCCAGTCGTCCGTTGAATAGCTCTGCGTTGATTCCGACATTCACCTGATTAGCTTTCTCCCAGATAAGATCCGCAGCATCTGCTCCGATTTTAAAACCGGATGAACCATTATAGGAATTTCCTCCCGAAGTTACTAATGACATAGCTGCCCAGTTACTGATACCATCCATACTGCCAGTCTTACCCCAACTGGCGCGTAGCTTTAAGTCATTCAGTGGCGTACCTTTAGGGAAAAATGGTTCGTTGATAATCCGCCACGCGAAAGAAGCAGAAGGAAATGTTCCATAACGTTTATCTTTTGAGAAACGTGAAGAACCGTCACGACGCATCGTTACATTTAAGATATAGCGATTATCCCAATTCAGGGCGGCACGTCCGAAATAAGATTCGAGTGCATATGCATTATATCCGATACTACCTGCGTAGATGTTAGAACCGGAATTTATCAGACCGAAGCTGGAAGAAGGATAAGCACCGTTTGCGTAATTATCACTATAAGCCCCAAAAGTTTCATAATTATACTCTTCGTATGAGTGACCAAGCATTGCTGAATAAGTCAGTTTATCCCAACTATTTTCATACGAAATTACATTGTCTATAACATATCGGTAACTTACATTTTTCTGTTCGCTAAGTGCACCCCATCCTGCATTTTTGGAACGTGCGTCATGTTTCTCTGAAATTGTTTTCTTCTCTTCATCAAGAATACCGTATATGCTGAATGAGGGAGTGTATTTGAGTCCTTTGATAGGAGTAATATCAAAACTAAGGGCAGCTACTCCTTGTTTCTTATGTACAGTCCAGTCTTCTTCATTAATCAGCATAACGGGATTATGACGACATAATTCTGTTGACATCACTGTATAGCCTCCATTTTCCCGATAAGCTCCAATCCATGGTTGTTCTTCACGGGCAGTACGAATCACTTTCAAACTGGTAGATGACTCTTCCACTTTATCGAAACGGCTGTAAGATCCTGTGAGATTCAGATTCAGTTTAAACCATTTGTTCAGCTGATGAGTAAATTTTGCCCGTAGGTTGGTTTGCTGGAATCCGCTGGTACGGATGATACCTTGTTGGTCGTTAAATCCCACAGAGGTGAAAAAGGTAGTTTTCTCATTACCTCCCGAGAGATTGATAGATGCCGTAGTAGAGTGTGCTATATCACGTTGAATGAGTCCGAGCCAGTCTGTTTCGGTAATCCGGTCGGGGATAAAGAATGATTTTGTGTCCTTCTTCTGCACATTCCAATTATCTACGGCTGCTTGCATAGTACGAGTATATTCTGCTACATTTGCCATTGGTATATCGTTGGCAATCCATCCAAGGCTGTGGCGTACACTGGCATTTACGCGTGTTTTACTGTTGGTGTTCCCCGATTTTGTGGTGATGATGACAACACCGTTGTTAGCTCGCGAACCATAGATGGCAGCAGCTGAAGCATCTTTCAATACGTCCATGCGTTCGATGTCGTTGGGGTTTAGCATAGGCATTGATTCACTGGGAACTCCATCGACCACATACAATGGGGTGCTGTTACCTGTGATGGATGCAATACCGCGTACCCGTACACTCGGTTGTTCACCGGGGGTACCGCTGGCAGAGGCTACATTTACACCAGGAGTACGACCTTGCAGCATCTTGGCTACATTGTAGTCACTGCCTTGGTCCAGATCATCCACTTTCAGGCTACTGATAGAAGTGGTTACTAGTTTTTCGGACTGGGAGCCATAGCCGACTACAACTATCTCATTTAATGCAATGCTACTTTCTTTCAAATATATTTTCAGATTGTTTTTATTGCCGGCTTTCACTTGTTGTGAGTCAAATCCAATATAAGATACTGTTAGTGGTTGGTTAGGATCTGCTACAATGGTAAAGTTTCCGTTAATATCTGTAATGACTCCAGTTCCTTTTCCTTGCATGACATTGGCGCCAATAATAGGAATTCTACTTTCATCTAGTACGGTTCCTTTAATCGCTCTCTTTTCATTACTTCTTTGTCCTGTCTCCTGCTTTACCAATACGATGGTGTTGTTGGTAAATGAATAAGATATATTCAAAGGAGTAAATACCTGTGAGAGCGCTTCGCTGATAGGTTTCTTTGTGCAGCTAATTGTCACTTTAGTCTGATCGTTAAGAACATGATTCCGGTATACAAAAGTATATCTCGTTTGCTGTTCTACTTGTTTCATGAAAGTTTTTACCGTGCCATTTTTGATATGAATGGACACATTTCCTTCTTGGGCAAACACTCCCGAAGGGAATAAAATTATAGCAGCGGATAAAATGGTAAAGTTTCTAAAAATAAGGCTGTTCCGCAGTTTCCTTCTCAATAAAAATGTTAACTTTGTGATATTCATAGTTGATAATGTTTTGATGTATAAAATTTTATCGACTTCCATACAACCAAAGGATTGGGCGATTCTTTGGTTGTTCTTTTTTGATTTTAACTACTGTGTGTTTTCCATAAGCTCCTTTCTTTTAAATTAGTAAATAGTTATTATATCTTTATATATCTCGTACTTAAATCCGTATTGTATGCTTAAGGATCTTATGACATTCTGTATACTTTCGTTTCGGAAAGATCCCGATAGTAAATCTTGTGCGATTTGCTTATGATGCAATCTGATTTCCACCCCATACCATCGTTCTATCTGGGCTATTACATCAATTAATGGTGTGGATTCAAAGATGAGGTAATTATCTCTCCATCCGGCTTCAACATGGGCATCCGCTTTGCTTATTCGTAGTGTTTTGTCCATAGCGGAATAGGTCGCCTTTTGTCCAGGTGAAAGCGTATATTCATGGGGAAGTGAACCACCTGATATTCTGATTCGTCCGCTAAGTAAAGACGTTTCTACAATGTCTTTTTTATAGGTCTTTACATTGAATGAAGTTCCTACTACTTCAATTTGCAGATCGTTGATTATTACCTTGAATGGGCAATCGGGATTCTTGGCAACATCGAAAAAGGCTTCTCCTGATAGTTTGACGAGGCGTTGCTTGGAGTTGTTTACATCATATTCCAGATTGGTAGCCGCATTTAGATGTACAAATGTACCATCAGGGAGAGCCATTTCTGCTTTGCTGCCAGCTTTAACTGTTACAGCAACCATTTGACTTTCCGGGTTATTCATCCATGTATAAAGCCCAAAAGAGGATGATAGGATGATAGCGATAATGGCAGCATATTTCATATATTGCAGCCAACGGCGTCTCCAAATGATTTGTTGTAGTTCCTTTCGAATTTGCTTTTTCATCATAGGAGGCATCTTTATCTCTACTGTGTCGTTTTCCATATCTATCATGGTATTCCATAACTCTTCGTCAGGTATGTTGTTGAGTTCATTTCTGAACTTTCCAATATCGAAAGAGGTGATTCCTTTTTCGATGTACTGGCAATATAACTTTTTAAATTGTGGACTCATATTATTGGTGTTTCTATAGGTTATACGTAAATACATAAAGGGAGTACTAGACTTTTTTTATGTTGTAGAGCATAGAAAAAGTTAGGAATAGTAGGTGTTTGTAGAGTTTTGTGGAGTTTTAATTATTCCTACTGAAAGTGTTATTCTTGTTACAGGAAGAAAATAAAGAGAATATTATATTTCATCATTTCGCTGCGAAGAATCTTCAGGGCGGAAGTCAGATAGTTTTTCACCGTTTGTTCGGAGAGATCCAGTTGTTCGGCTATTTGCTTGATGGGGATATGTTTCTCCCTGCTTAATTCATAAATCTCGTGTTCCCGTTGTGACAGAACTTTCTTCGATTGTTGAAGTTGTTGCAGGAATTCGTCGTACAATAAGATATCTTCCGGCGATACGTCAGTTGCCTGGTTCTCGCAATACTCCATAAAGTCTTCGAATTGCAGTTCGTTGACTTGTTTGCGGAAATAATCGATTACCTGATGTTTGGCAATAGTGAAAATAAAGGCTTGCAGATTGCCGAAGCTATTCAACTGGTTACGGTTGTCCCATAGGCGTAAAAAGGTATCCTGAACAATATCCTGTGTCAGGGAACGATTTTTTAGTTGTTTAAGAACAAAGCTGTAAAGTCGGTCGGCATAGGCTTCATAAATCTGTGTAAAAGCCTGGTAGGAGCCGTTGCGTAGTTCTTTTATGCACTGTATTTCGTCTATTTTCATCCTTTCTGCAATAGAAGTAGGTCGGGCAAATGTACTGAAATAATTTAGAAATCAACAAATCTATGTGAATAAATAAAGAGAAACCGATGTCCGGTAGTTGGCAGATGAATTTTATTTTGCAATCATATTACAATCATATATTGAGCTTTATTGTGCCGTCTCTTGCTTTCCGCTAATTAATTTTGTATCTTTACTGTTTTTTACCCTTGTAAAGACAGGTGGTCACCTTATGCAGTGATAAATATCACCTTATACAGGGCAGACGCATTAAAAATTATTTTCCTGTAAAAGTTGTGACAAATATTTTTCATCCCATCCGGCTTTTAGTCTTTTCAGATTCATGCTTCCTTTTGTTGTTTTTTCATTCTTTAGTATGGTAAGTGCCATCTTTGTTGCCACCGAAAAGTTTCTGGCTGCATTTTTCACCTTTTTACTGTAGTCTTCTCGAAAGGTAACATCCAGTTGCCAATGAAGATTATTTTCAATAGACCAATGCTGCCTGATGGCAGATGCAATCTCCTCCGGTTTGGTATTATCAAGTGAAGTTACATAGTATCTGACCTCTTGAGTATATTCTCCTGTTGCTACTATTGTTCTCTCCGACTTTA
>ENA-OPZZ01000626-OPZZ01000626.1-human-gut-metagenome-genome-assembly--contig:-NODE-626-length-26970-cov-30.063070_pt1 | contig 26970 bp, 32 predicted proteins | sample MGYA00242487_ERZ504511 | MGnify/ENA primary metagenome ERZ504511 (study PRJEB26092, sample SAMD00036241) | human gut metagenome | host: Homo sapiens | study: EMG produced TPA metagenomics assembly of... | reverse complement strand
AAGTCATCTGGCGCTCACTGGCAAAGGTATTGGCAATCTTTGAAGGGTTGGTCGGTGCGCCGATTGCAGATGCAAGCACATCAACCAGAATCCCAATCTCATCCACGTTCTGAATCTTATTTCTTTCGATAACATCCTTCAGATAGACATTTGCAAAGATGTTCTTCAGATAGTCCGCTTTCTGTCGTTCGCTCTGGAAACTTACACTCTCCATTTCTGTGCATCTGCACGTTTTTATGCAATGCAACAAAATTGATTTGATAAAATTTTTGATTATGGTGTCCAAAATCAGCCTGCTATATCGTTATTATAGTTAAGCTGAAACACGGAGGAGATTTCAAAGAGGCACTATCTTTTTGGAGAAGTATAAGTGATGCTTTTGTCCAAGGAGATTTCTTATGAAAAAATGTTTTCTTTAGTCCTTGCATTATCCTTACTCCTTTCTTTGTCTACTACTGGCTATGTAGCAGTAAATGATGATTGCAACAATGGAATTGATTGAATCCATACACTCTATGATTAATAATCTACATATTTAATTTACAGCATCAAAATATCCAACGATTCCTATATATCCGTCTTTCTTCATAGGAGACCACAAGTACTTTAATCCTGTAATGTATGGTAACTAATATAACATTTCTTCTATCTAAAAAAATAAGTGTATGTTACAATACATTTATAAAATGTGTAGGGGGATTCAGGAACTATGAAGGAAGCACTTAAAAGCATAAAAAAGTTGTTGTATTTGTTGCAGCTATTATAATTATCATCATATGTTGCATTGCTGGTTATATGGCAAAAATCAAATATGAGCAGAAACAAGAAAAAATAAGACTTGAAAAAATTGAAGCTACAAATAATAAAATTAAAAAAGAATATGATGATTTTACAAAAGAAGAGGAACGAGAAAAGAAATTAGAACTTCTCAAAAATCTTGCGAAAGAAGCCGATGAATATGGAAAATCGGATGAAAAATTCGATATATGTGAAAAAGAGTATCTGAATAAAATTGACCAGATGAAAAATTATTTTATCGAAGATTATGATAAAACAATCGATGATATTTCTGCAAAAGTCGGTGATATTAATAGCTTTAACAATAGAGAAGACCTTTCTTCATATGTGACAGCTTTGAATGATTTGAAGACTACAATTCAAAGTGAATATGAGAATTATAATGTCATTGATGAAGAAAAATTTAATACGTATAGTAATGCAATCGATACAACTGTTGCCTCTTTTAATGATAGAATAGCATCCATTGAAAAAGAGGAGGAAGCCGCAAGAATTGCTGTAGAGGAAGAGACCAAGAGACAGGCAGAAGAAGCTGCTAGAAATTCAAATAATGGAAATGGATCTTCAAGTAGCGGTAATAATAGCAATTATTCTGATTCAAATAGTGGATCAAGTAGTAATAGCTATTCTAGTGAAAGTAGCGATTCTTCATCTAGTGGTAGCAGTAGTGAAGCTGGATCATCAAGTTCTTCATCTAATAATGATTATAAATATGAAATTTGGATCGACAATGGTAATGGTAAAGAATATTATTATCAAAATGGCAATGGTGATATTTACGATTCCAATGGTGGATATATTGGAAATATGAATGGATGGGATGGAGAATAATGAAGGCATAATAGTTCTTAAGTTATGTTTAGCAGGAATTCAGCCGATGTATTTTAACTTTTGTAACCGAAATATTCCGAAAAAATTTTTTCTGGAAAATGTTGCAAAAATGGACTTTATTCTAATTTAAGAAGAAGATCATGAATTTGCACAGCACGTAGCAGAAGAATCCATTGTACTTCTTAAAAATGAAGAAAAAGTATTACCGCTTGAGAAAAATGAAAAGGTTGCATTTATCGGCGGATTTGTGAAGAATCCACGTTATCAGGGTGGCGGAAGCTCTCATGTAAATTCTTTCAAAGTAACAAGCGTCTGGGATGCACTGACAGAAAAAGAAAATGTTATTTATGCGGAAGGATTTTCATCAGAGACAGATGTATATGATGAGAAGCTAGCAGCAGAAGCAATCGAGGCAGCAAAACAGGTAGATAAAGCAGTTGTTTTTGCAGGACTTCCAGAATCCTTCGAGTCAGAAGGATATGACCGCAAACATATGCATTTGCCGGAGTGTCAGAATAAACTGATTGCAGAAATCGTAAAAGCACAGCTAAATACAATCGTTGTACTTCATAATGGTGCAGCGGTGGAGATGCCGTGGTTAAAAGATGTCAAAGGCCTGGTAGAGGCTTACCTTGGCGGGCAGGCTGTCGGACAGGCAGAGGCAAATATTTTGTATGGAAATGTAAATCCGTCCGGAAAGCTGGCAGAAATATTGCCAATTAAGTTGGAAGATAATCTGTCATATTTGAATTTTGGAGATGGCGACAAGGTGGAATATAGCGAAGGCATTTTTGTAGGATACCGCTATTATGATAAAAAGAAAATGGAAGTAGCATTTCCGTTTGGATATGGACTGTCTTATACGACATTCGAGTACAGTAATGTCAAGACGGATAAAGATACACTGACAGAAGGTGAAACTTTACGAGTATCAGTAGATGTGACAAATACCGGGGACAAATTTGGAAAAGAAATCGTTCAGTTGTATGTGGCAGATAAGACTGAAGCAATCAGAAGACCAGAAAAAGAACTGAAAGGTTTTGAAAAGGTTGCATTGAATCCAGGAGAAACAAAGAGAGTAACATTTACATTGGATAAAAGAAGTTTCGCATGGTATAACACCGATATTCACGACTGGTATGCGGCTAGTGGAGAGTATGACATCCTGATTGCAGCATCATCGAGAGATGTACGTCTCACAAAGACTATTCAGTGGGAGAGTACACAGGTGTTACCATTACATTTGCACTTGAATACAACTATGGGAGAGTTGTTAAGTGATGAGAGAACAAAAGCACTGGGGAAAGAACTGAAAGATAAGATGAATGCTATATTCTTCGGTGGCTCAGATGGTGGAACGGATGAGTCGACAGATGGTGATAAGGCAGTTTCCGATGATATGGGGGATGCTATTGCTGCGTCGATACCGATTCGAAATGCCTTAAGTTTCGGGTTGTATGATAAGGAAGAGTTGCTGAAGCTGTTGGATGAATTGAATAAGAGATAGTGAGAAATAATGGTGGGACTGCACTATAAAGTGATAGTCTCACCATTATTTTATATTTCATATTGCGCTATGTAAAACATCTATGATAACTGGAAAGCGAGGGAGAACAGATGCAAATGCGTAAAGCATTACAGGAATTAGAACAGCGAGGTGTAGAGGCTGGACGAGAATTCGGTGAAAAAGGATTAGTAAAAAAATTAGTTAAAAAGAAACTTGCCAAAGGAAAGAGCGTTGAAGTGATTGCAGATGAACTGGAGGAAGAGGTGTCGGCAATCCAACGGGTTATTGATGAAATCAAAGCAGAAAAACAAGAATGAAGATTTCTGATTTTGATGACTTAACTGAGAATAAAATAGAGTAAAATAAATGAAAGAGGAACTAATACTCGCGAGTGTGAGTGGCAGTTCCTCTTTTTCGTATTTAAAAACGTCGGTTCTTTGCGGCTTGCTTTCGAAATGCAGAAGGCGTGATACCGGTGTGTTTTTTGAATTGACGAATATAATGTTCAGGGGTATCGTATCCAATTGCTTCGGCAATATTAGCGACCGTCATGGTTGTATTTGTCAAAAAGTCTTGTGAGCGTTCGATTCGAACGGTTCGTACAATTTCTGTGTAAGTCATCCCCATAAGATCTTTAATCAGGCGGGAGGTATATTCGTTAGAATAATGAAAGCGTTTAGCTACTGTGGATAAAGTTACATCACGATAATTATCTTGAATATATTGAATAATAGCATATCGCTGTACATCCATACGATCATTAAAAAGTGGCATTTGTACAGATTCTGAATAATTTCTCACCAATAGATAAAAGACTAACAAAAGAGTATTCGTAATGCAGTGATAAAAATATTCTTGTTTGTTCATGTTTTCCCAGAGCATCCAGATAAAAGACTCACGAAGTGTAGGGTCTATACCTGAATGAAAGAGGATGTAGTCATTTGCACGTTTTGCATAAATATTATTTAGAAAGAAAGACGACAATTTATTTGGTATGTTCAGAAAATTATAAAACATACTGTGAAGCGTACTTCTACGCAGCATGATATTAATAACAATACTGTCATCAAATACGGAGATAGAGTGATCCACACCAGGGGGAACTACACAGAAATCTCCTGTTTTCATAGAAATTGTTTGTTCGGAAATTGTTTGCTTACATGTCCCATCATATATATATACAAGTTCAAAAAAAGTATGTGAATGGACAATGGCGGGACTATAACGATTATGCTTTTGAACCACAATACTATCTTTATCAGTTACATCAAAAAAGAAAGAGTCTAGAAATTCTGGAGGGATTGTTTCTGGAACTTCAGGAATTAATAGATGTCGTTTCGTAATTTCTTTAATATTTTGTCTGGCAATATAAGCATGAATTTGTCCTGACTGTCTTGCTTCATACTGTTCTTTGTAAAATAATTCTTCACTATTCAATTGATAAATACAATGTCTTAATTCAGTAACATCCATTTAGAAAAAATCCTCCACTTTAAAAATTTCTCATCTAAAATATTAAAATAATGCAATTAATACAATTTATTTTAATAAATAGAATCAAATAAGTCAATAAAACTGGGATGAATTGTGAATTTGAAAATAAAATAATCAGAATATAATTGAGACATAAACAGTTTTCAAGTGAACGGAGGGAAAAACATGAGTGGAGCAATTCTTGAGATGAAAAATATTTCCAAGAATTTTGGAAGTGTGATTGCGCTTAAGAATGTTAATCTGGAGGTATATCCGGGAGAAATCAGGGGATTGATTGGCGAAAACGGATCAGGAAAATCAACCATATCTTCAATCGCAGCAGGTATGCAAAAAGCAACAGTTGGAGAAATGTTTTTCAAAGGAAAATCCTGGGAGCCAACCAGTATGATTGATGCCTTGCAACATGGAATCGGAATGGTGATTCAGGAAAGCGGTACAATTGGTGGAGTAACAGTAGCAGAAAACATTTTTCTGGCAGAGCTTGGACAGTTTAAGAACCGATTGGGTTTGATTAATAAAAGGCAAATGAATGCGAAAGCAACAGAAGCAATGAAAGCAATTGGTGTAGATTATGTGACAGGTAATATGCCAATGGTATCATTGGACTTTCAGACGAGAAAGTTAGTTGAGATTGCAAAGGTAATTATGAAAAATCCAGAAATTCTGGTTATTGATGAGACAAGTACAGCACTTTCACAGGATGGACGGCTTCTTATGTACAAACTAATCAAAAAGCTTCGCGACGATGGAAAAGCAGTGATTTTCATCTCGCATGATCTTGAAGAAATTATGGAAGTATGTGATACACTTACTGTTTTGCGTGATGGGAACCTGATTCGCACTTTTAAGAAAGAGCACTTTGATGCTGATGCTATTCGAACAAGTATGATCGGACGTGAATTGGAAGGCGATTATTATCGAAGTGATTTTATAGAAAGCAGTCAGCAGGAAACCGCGCTTGAAGCGAAGAACCTCTGTTGTGGAGAACAGCTTAAGGATGTCAGTGTTACTTTGAAAAAGGGTGAAATTGTTGGTGTTGGAGGATTGTCATCTTGTGGAATGCATGCATTAGGAAAAGCAATGTTTGGAGCACTTGCATTGGAATCAGGCAATGTACTGACAGGAGAGGGAGAAGTGATTACAACACCGCATATGGCGATTGAGAAAAAAATTGGATATGTATCAAAAGACAGAGATGTAGAATCTCTTTGTTTGTCAGCAAGCATCAAAGATAATATAGCGATTGCCGGAATGGAACAATTTGCAGTAGGAGGACATCTTATTACAAATGCGAATGAGAAAAAATATGTAAGAAAGCAAATACAAGATCTTTCTATTAAATGTTCAGATGAAAATCAGCTGACTGGACAGTTGTCAGGAGGAAATAAGCAAAAGGTTGTATTTGGAAAATGGATTGGCTGTGGAAGTGAGATTCTGATCCTGGATTGTCCTACAAGAGGGGTAGACATAGGGGTAAAACAGGCAATGTATCAGCTCATGATACAACTAAAGAAAGAAGGTCGGGCAATTTTATTGATCAGCGAGGAGTTGCCGGAATTATTAGGAATGAGTGATCGAATTTTAATTATGAAAGATGGACAGATTTCCCATGAATTTATGCGTAGTGAAAATCTGACAGATGCAGATGTAATTGGATATATGATATAAGGAGGTTCATTGTGAGTACAGAAAAATGAAAAGAAAAACGAGATAAATAAACATAAAATCTCACAGATTATTATCACTGTTCTTCCTTTTGTAGCTTTAGCAGTCTTGTTTGTTGTATTTGTGGCTGTGGTAACAATGAAAGGATATCGATTGGATATGTATCTGAAGATTGTTTTTAATGAAGGTGTTGTATTAGCAGTAGTAGCGACCGGGGCAATTTTCATCTATACACTTGGAACGTTTGATATCAGTCTTGGTGCAGCAACATTATTTGCGGCAACGATGGGAGTTGTTACATATAACAAAACAGAAAAGTTTGTTTTGATGATTTTGGTGATTTTTGTAGTGGGAATTGCCTGTTCACTGTTTAACTCTGTATTAGCATCAATATTCCATATACCGGCATTTGTCACTACTGTTGCAATGATGTCTGTATTATCAGCCAGTGCAGCACAGATCATTACAACGAAAGGTGGAGCACTTGGTGGCATCAGTATCCCAAGTGTGGTGGTGAAACCATATGACAATATGGTATTTAAAATCATAATGCTGGTTGTATTTTATGTGATTTGTTTCTTTATATTTAATCTTACAAAAGCAGGAAGAAGACAAAAATTTATAGGAGGCAATCCAATATGTGCAGCGTTAACAGGAATTGAATATAACAAATATACGATTATTGCCTTTGTTATGGCTGGAATTGGTGTAGGACTTGGCGCATTGTTGACGTTAATTTATACGCCATCCGTTACGACAACGACTGCATCAAGCATTGGAATGAATATTTTTATAGCGATTGTATTCGGTGGAATGCCAATATCAGGTGGAGCCCGATCCAGAATTCATGCAGCATTGGTCGGAGGATTTTCATTTATGCTTTTAAACGACATACTGGAACTCGTGATTGATGGAAGTGCGGCGTATGGAATTACACAGTTGATCAGTGCGATATTTTTCCTGGTCGTTGTATATGTGACAAGTATGAATTATAGATCAGCAATGTTACCAAGATAAAAATTTTTAACAAAGAATTTAACGCATTCGCGTTAGAGAAAGACGACACAAAAAGAAACGGGTTTTAGATGTGTAGTCGGTATAAAGAAGATAGGATTCAAGGAGGAAAAGAAGATGAAGCAAAGAACAAAAAAACTTGTAAGTATGTTAATTGTTGGAACTATGGCAGTGTCTATGCTTGCAGGATGTGGGGCAAAAAAGGAGACTGGTTCTGATAAGTCGGAGAAAAAAGAAAGCGCAAAGATAGGAGTCCTGGTTGCAGACGTAAGTGGGGAAGAAGCGCAGGGATTTCGTTCTTATTATGAGAACTATATTGCAGATAATTACGATGTAGAATTTTCTTATACAGATGCGCTTGAGAGTGCAGAAGATGAAAAGGCAGCAATTGAGAAATTCGCATCACAGGGATGTCAGGCGATTATTTCTTTCTCAAGCAGTGATCGTGCACAGCAGATAGAAACTTGCGAAAAATATGGGGTATATTATGCGGTTGCATCAGGAGTGCTTGATGACCAGCAGTATGAGACATATAAAACATATGAACATTTTGTAGGACAAGTAGGACCAAGTAACGAGACTGAATTCGAAGCCGGAAAAGATATGGGAGCTTACTATAAAGAAGCGGGAGTTTCTAAAGTTGCACTTTATGGGGTATTCGTTCCAAATCCAATGCATGTTTATCGAGTTGCAGGAGTTCTTGCAGGCTTGGGTTGTACATATGGCGGAGCAAGTGATATGGATGCAATTGTAGGACAGATTTTCCAGGATCAGACAGTAGATTTGTCAAAAGTTGCCGGAGATGTTGAGGTTGTAGCATATCTTCAGGGATATGGGGATACAACAACGGATGAGTTAAATGCAGCAATTCAGAAAACCCCGGATGCATTTATTTCTGTTGGTATGGCAACTACATTTTTCGCACAGTCTTTAAATGAAGCTGGAATTTCATTCTCAGATATCGATTCTTTTACAGCGACAAATGAAACTGCAATGAAAGAAGGGAAACTGACATATCTTTCAGGAAAATATTCTTCTTCTATCGGACCTGTCTTTGCACTTGTTATGAATGCAATCGATGGTAATGTGATTCGTGATGAGGATGGAAATGCACCGTCTATCAGTCAGAAGTATCTTGTTGCAACAGATGTTGAGACTTTTGACAAATATTATGTATCTGACAATGGTGATTCACCAATTTATGACAAAGAAACGTTGGATAATATCATTGGAGAAAATGTGACTTTTGATGATGTAAAAACATTGGTTGAGTCTAAATAGGAATAAAAGTGGAGGCTGTAAATCATGAGTACCCCTAAGAAAATAGCAGGAACTATGGTGATTCCAGTGCTGACATTTCTTATACTTGAAATGATTTGTATGGCACATGGAAATAATATAATAACAAATATGAAGAGTTTCGATAATTTTGTCGTTTATACAGCGATTGTTATGCTCACAACGATTGCTTTGTCAATCAATCTGAACAGTGGAAGATTCGATTTCTCCCTTGGGTCTATGGCGGCTCTGGCATCCATTATCGGAGCAAAATTAAGCTATGCGGTATTGGGTGGAGACGCAGGAAGTGCAGTGTTGATGCTGTTTGTTACGATCGTAGCCGGAGCTGTATTGGGGTTGGTATCCGGAGGAATTTATGTTTTACTTAGAATTCCTCCAATTATTACATCGCTTGGTGTGACATTGATCTACGAAGGAATTATGTATACGATAACAAATGGAAAGTATGTAATGGCAGAAGTACAGAATCCATCAATGTCAGGGTTCGTAGGGACATGGATCTATGCGGCTGCAATCATTGTGGTCGTATTGATCCTAAGCATTGTGATTTTTGATTACACACGTTTTGGGTATGATTATAAGGCGTTGAAAGATGGGCAAAAAGTAGCTGTTAATACAGGAATTCGCGAAATTCCAAATACACTTATCTGTTACACAATCTGTGGTGCGTTGATGGGAACAGTCGGCTTTTTAAATGCGGCAAGAAATACGACAATTAATGGTGGACAATTGAACTTCAGTTCCATTGCAATCATGTTTACAGCATTTCTTCCAATGTTTATTGGATCCTATATAAGCAGATACAGTAATGAGAAAGTTGGATTTTTGTTAGCAGCGGTGTGTATGTCTCTTCTGAATTCCACATTCGCAGTTTTATCCAATGTGGTGACAGCGTCCATGCAGTCCATTATCAATGCGGTATTACTGGTAGTTTTTCTGATTTATCTGAATAATGAAAAATTATTGGTGAAGATTTTCTTCGGAAGAAGAAACTGAGAAAGTCGTTGAAGCCCTATTGGAACCAACCATTAGGGCTTCATTTATTATATATTAGGAAAGTCCTTTCCTAATATATAATAAACGCTCCGCTAAGGATGCGCACTGCAGCGTGTAAGGTAGATGTCGCAAGCGACCGCTGCAGGCACCAGAATATGCCAAAGCACATTCTTTGTTCTAAACAAATCTAATATAAGGAAATGATAGCAGACATGAAAAATCAAGAATTTTTAAATAAAGCATTAAGGCTCCTTCCTACGTTAAAAGAAACAAAAGTTGAGGTAGCGCAGACAGTTGAAGTATATAAAGAAGACAGTGAAATAAAAATCGAAAAAACGGAAACATATTCGGACAAACAATTGAATAAAGGAAGCAGAATTTATTTAGATTTTGGAAATCATCAGGTGGGATATTTGCACTTGAAATTGGGATATACAGGAAGTCATCCAGACGCTCCGGTATGGATGCGGATTCATTTCGCAGAAAATCCTGTCGAGCTTTTTGAGAATGCGAAAAATTACAGGGGATGGATTTGTTCATCCTGGATTGAAGAAGAGCAGATTCATATTGATACGATACCATCAGAAATAAAACTTCCGAGAAGATATGCATTTCGTTACGTAATGATTGAAATACTTGATCTTAGCAGCAAATTTAATTTGGTTGTTGAAAATGCTTTTTGCATAGCAGTTTCTTCTGTAGATGATGAAGAATTATGTGAATTTCAGGCACAGAGTAAACAGCTTGCCAGACTCGATCAGATTGCATGTCGTACACTTCATAATTGTATGCAGACGGTGTTTGAAGATGGACCGAAAAGGGACCGAAGACTTTGGATGGGAGATTTAAGAATGCAGGCGTTGGCAAATTATGAGACGTATCAAAAAAATGATATGGTGAAAGCATGTCTGTATTTATTTGCAGCTCTTCCTATGCAAGATGGAAAAGTTGGCGCGTGTCTGTTTTTAGAACCTGAGCCGGAAGTTGATGATACACAAATGTTTGATTACTCTTTATTTTTTATCAATACTCTTTGGGATTATTATAAAGCGACAAATGACAGGGAGACACTAGAAGAGCTATGGCCAACGGCATTAAGGCAGATTGAACTTGCAAAAGAGCATCTGGATGAAGAATATCTGGTTCGAGATTCAGATGTTTTGGGATGGTGCTTTGTTGACTGGAATTTAAATCTGAATAAGCAGGCTTCAGCGCAGGGAATTCTGTTATATGCTCTGTCAGCAGCAATTCGAATCACTCAAGTATTGGGAGAGGTTCTGGAAGAAGAAAAATTAGCAGAGTTGTATTGCGAATGTAGAAATGCGGCAAATGTACGGCTGTGGGATAAAGAAAAACAGTGTTATATCAGTGGAAAAGACAGGCAAGTATCGGTTGCATCACAGGTTTGGATGGTACTCGGAGAAGCAGTGGAAGATTCAGCAGCACAGCAGCTTATGGATCGGGTAGAGAATCTGGATAATGCAGAAGGCATGGTCACTCCGTATATGTATCATAATTATATAGATGCTCTGTTGCATGTGGGAGAAAAGAACAAGGCATTACAAAAGCTGGAAATATATTGGGGCGGAATGGTACGTTTGGGAGCGGACACATTCTGGGAGTTATATAATCCAGAAAATGCTGATGAATCTCCGTATGGAGGAACGATTGTGAATAGTTATTGTCATGCGTGGAGCTGTGGACCGGCATATTTTTTGAGAAAATATTTTAAGATGAAAGAGGAATAGAATATGGCGAAAATAAATATGAAAGAAAATCCGTTCTTTTTGGATGAAGAAGCACAGGAGTGGGTACTGGATACATGGAAGAAGATGAGCCTGGAGCAGAAATGTGGGCAGGTATTCTGTCCTATGGGATTAGGAAATGATCCAGAATTATTGAAGCATTTGACACAGGATATTGGTGTGGGAGGATTAATGTATCGTGCGGATACTACGAAAAATATTCAGCAGACGCACAGGATGCTTCAGGAATTTTCGGATATACCACTTCTGTTGGCAGCAAATACAGAAGCAGGCGGAGATGGTCTTGCGCTGGAAGGAACATCATTTGGTAAGCCGATGGCGGTTGCAGCGACAAATAATCCAGAAAATGGATATCGTATGGGACTTACAGCATGCAAAGAAGGAGCTGCGCTTGGATTGAACTGGTCGTTTGCACCAATTGTTGACATTAATTATGACTTCCACAATCCAATTACGAATGTACGTACATTTGGAAGTGATCCAGAGAAAGTGTTGGCATTTGCATCAAGATATCTGGATGCAGCAGATGAGTGTGACGTAGCAGTTGCAATCAAACACTTTCCAGGTGATGGAGTGGATGAAAGAGACCAGCATATATTGACCAGTGTAAACTCATTTTCTACAGAAAAATGGGATGAAACTTTCGGTTATGTGTATAGCAATTTGATTCAGAAAGGCGCAAAGACTGTGATGGTAGGTCATATTGCACAGCCGGCTTATGTAAAAGCAATCAATCCGAATGCAACAAGAAAAGAGATGCTGCGTCCGGCATCTCTATCACCGGAACTTTTAACGGGATTGCTGAGAGGTAAGCTGGGATTTAATGGTTTGATCAGTACAGATGCAACGCCGATGGTAGGATTTACAGCAGCAATGAAAAGATGCGAGGCAATTCCACAGGCAATTGCAGCAGGATGCGATATGATTTTGTTTAATAAGAGTCTGGAAGAAGATTATGGATATTTACTGACGGCAGTAAAAGAAGGAAAAGTCAGCGAGGAACGTTTGGACGAAGCTGTACTTCGGATTCTTGCAACAAAAGCTTCCTTACATTTACATGAGAAGAAGAGAACTAAGACACTGGTTCCAGGAGAAGAGGCAATAAAGATTGTGGGGTGCCAGACACATAAAACATGGGCGAAAGAAGTGGCAGATCAGGCAATTACGTTAGTTCGGGATAATCAGAATCTTCTTCCGATTTCTCCGAAAAAATATAAGAGAGTGTATCTGAATGTAATTCAAAAAGACTCGAATCCGGATAGCCCTTTTGTTCAGAAGTGGAAAGCACAGTTTGAAAAAGAAGGGTTTGAGGTTACGGTAAGAGATCGGCGTACTGCAATTACAGTAGAAGATTTCATAGAGCCAGAAAGAATGACACCGGAAAAAGGAAAATTGATGCATGAGATGTACCGCAGTGTGGAAGAAATGAAACAGGATTATGATTTGTATGTTTACATTTGTAATATGGAAAATGCATCGAATAATACAACTTTGAGACTGAATTGGAATGTTTGTTTTGGCTTGGGAGATGATGCTCCATGGTTTGTATCAGAAATCCCGACAATGATGATTTCAACAGCATATCCGTTTCATTTATTTGATGCACCAATGATAGATACTTATATTAACAGTTACAGTGGAAATCCGGAGTTTATTCAGGTAACGATGGAAAAAATTATGGGGCGTTCAGAATTTTGTGGGGTAAGCCCTGTGGATGCGTTATGCGGAAAGGATTATATCTGATTTGGAGGCGGAAGAAGTGAAGATAAAAGGATTGATTTTTGACCTGGATGGGGTTCTTGTATTTACAGATAAATTTCATTATCAGGCATGGAAAACTATGGCAGACGAACTTGGGGTATATTTTGATGAGACGATTAATCATCGGCTTAGAGGTGTAAGCCGTATGGACTCTCTGGAAATTATTCTGGAACGTTACGAAGGACCAGACTTAAGTTTACGTGAAAAGGAAAAACTGGCTGAAAAGAAAAACGAAATTTACAGGACGTTACTAGAGTCAATGACACCAGACGATGTGACAAAAGAAGTAAGAGATACATTGACAAAACTTCGAGAAAAAGGATATAAATTAGCGATTGGATCATCCAGTAAGAATGCAAAATTTATTCTGGAAAAGGTAGAATTGAAAGATGCTTTTGATGCAATTTCGGACGGAAATAATATTACAAAGTCAAAACCAGATCCGGAGGTATTCTTAAAAGCGGCAGAGTATTTGGGATTACCGCCAAAAGCGTGTATGGTTGTGGAAGATGCGGAAGCAGGAATCGAAGCTGCAAAAAGGGGTGGCATGTACGCAGCTGGAATTGGAGAGGCAGCAAAAAGTATAAATGCCGATGAGTCTTTAAAAACATTTTCGGAGCTGGTGGATATTGTAGACAAATGAAATAGTGAGAATGTGAGAAGAGCATGCTAAAAATAAGGGAGAGACTGCGTTGTTGGTCTCTCCTTATATTTTATAATTTAATTTTCCTCAGATATTCAATCAATATAAAAGAATACTCATACGCAACCATCGTTTCTTCCTGCGTAATATCCAGATCAAACAGTTCTTCCATTTTATTAAGCCGGTAAAAGAAGGTACTTTTATGAATATGTAGTTCATTCGCGGTGCGTACAGCATTCCATCCGTTCATCAGATAAGACCGAAGTGTATTGGCATAATCCGTGTTCTGCTCCTGATCATGGCGGATGATTTTATAGATATCTGGATGAATGGTTGATTTCAAAGTCGTAAAGTCTTTACATAGCGAGAATGTATGTTGCAGAAAATGATTCCGGTAATAGACGATATAATCCTCTGGAATCAAAGTGTGCTCTGAATAAAAAGAGGACAAAAAAGCAGCCTGTTTGTAATAAATGTGATTTTCTGTAATATTCTCATATGGGAAGCTTATATATGCATACAACTGATGAAATTGAAGGAATGCATAGAATTTGGTCAATGTCTTTTCGCTGAATGGCCGGTAGGAATCGCACGGCAAAAAGACGGTCAGTTTTCCGTAAAAGAACACTGCCATACTGTTTGGCAGGATTGTTAAACTCCGTCCCTATTTGGTCCTATCTGGTTTTATTGTGATATTCCAATGGGGTCATCCCAAAACACTTCTTAAACGCTTGTCTGAAATTACCGATATCTGAATACCCTAATTCCTCGGAAATAACCGCGATGGAAATATCTGGATTAGTAAGCAGGCGGGTAGTCTGGTTCATACGTAATTGCTGGATATTTTCGCTGAAACTCATACCGGTGCTGGATTTGATAATCCTTTGTAATTGTCGTTCGCTGTAATTGAAGAAAGAGGACAATTCTTTCAAAGTAACTGTAGCGAAATGCTCCTGTATATATTTCAAGATGAATATCAGGTTTTCATTCTGGTCATCTTCAGCTAGTGACGGAACGATAACATTTGCACCATGATTGCGAAGCAGTGTAATGAAAAATGCATCGATAATGGAATTGAGCATCCGGTTTTTGTATTGACGGTTTCCAATAAATTCTTCATAGTGGCCATTGATTTTATTGAAGTAATGTGTTCCTCCACCATCAACTTTTAATTTGTGAATCGTGCCGCCAAATAGATCATAAACGAGTGTTGCAGTTATTGCACATTGTCCATATGTAGGGTCATTATCATAATCATAATCTTTTTGACAACTTGGGTAAGCTGTTTCTTTACACCAAACATTTAATAAAACATTAAATAGCTGATCAATTGTGCTTATGGTGGGATTATTTCCATCCTGCCTTTGGATATCTAATGTATGTTCTCTTCCATAGTATGAAATAAAACGTCCTGAGTTTGTTGTAAACATGTCCATACCTCCAAATTAGTAAACATAAAACTTCTTTTCAATCAATATTATTTTCCCCAATCCTATAATTTTAGTTATAAAAGCAAATTTTCTCCTAGATGCTATTAAAAGCTCCAAATCAGCTTTATTATCGATTCTAACATCACTTCTCCCAAGACGCCTACTGCTAATAGTAAGAAGCTTGTGAAGCCGATTACAGCCAGTATTCCTGTCTGAAGCCAGTCGCCATAAACAGCTATGAGAAGAATGCTAAAGATGATTACAAACAAGTATACTATTCCGTGTACAATCTCATATAGTGATACCAAAGTCTTAACAATCAGCCAAATAAAAACTAAAACCAATATAATTGGCAATACCAGTAATTTCTTTAACCCTTTAAGTATAATCATAGCTTTTCCACCCCTTACGTCAATTTCTCTTTGCATACTGCGGCATTGCATAATTTACTTCTGCTTGGTAATATCCCTGCATGGTTGCCGGAGCATTATACAATGCAGCGAGTAAATATTTCTTAATGTTCTTGATTTCGGTTGTATTTTTCTTCATGCTGGAAATTACATACTGGATATGCATGAAGTTTAGTTTCATGAATCGATTTTTAACAAATTCTGTTGGTAGTTCATTACTGGCAATCACTAACTTTTTTCCAGTGTATGCTACAGTCTCAACAATCAACTCATAGATTCCCTGTACGAGCTGTACTTCGTTTGGGTAACTCTGCAAAAGAACATCATAATCGATATTTTGTTTGACTGTCTCTTCCAAGATATAATACTGTTCCATCTCATCACATCTGATCGTATCATCTTCTGATTCTTGAGTCACAGATGGGATAAGATTAGATTCTGTATTACTCTTGTAAGTATTATTATATTTATTATTATTAGGGTTTGAAAAGTAAACTTCTAGAGGTTTGTTTTTCGGGATTCTAGAAGTTTGATTTGTAAACTTCTGTATCTTCTACTTTATCCCCAGAAGTTTGATTTGTAAAGCAAAAGCCTTTTCACTAGGTAACAGCTCCTCACGTTGAACGTTCGCATCAACCATGCAGATTACAGCTTCATCATCGGTCAATTCACGAATGATCGTTGGTATTTTTTCTAATCCGGTCAGTTTTGCGGCATGCATTCTTCGATGTCCAGAGATCATTTCGTAAGTATCCATTCCAAGAGGTCTTACTGCGATATATCTCTGAACCTGCTTTGGGCTGTCACCAAACTCTTCTCCAATTAATTCAATTGTCTTCTTGCCTTTCTTTTGTTGGCCACTTTGTCCCTTTTTCCGACCTACTTTTTGTTTCATTGCTTCATTCTTCATTCTGTAAGCAAAAGCTTTTTCACTGAAAGAGATATGTTCCCGGTGCAAGTTGGTATCAACCATTTTCACAACTGCATCTTCATAGCTCATAGGCTGGATCAGTACCGGTATTTTTCTATATCCCAAAAGCGCAGCAGCTCTTTTTCTTCGATGCCCGGAAATGATTTCATAAGTACCATCTTTGATTGGTCTGACAAGTAGTGGTGTTAAGATTCCGTACATTTTGATACTTTCTTTCAGCTTTTCCAGATCGTCATCATCCCTTACTTGGAAGGAGTGATTACGAAATGCTTTGAGTCGTTCTATTTCAATCTCAACTATAGTTTCGCCTTTCCAATTACTTTTTTCTTTTACTTTCTGCATGATTTACCGCCTTATCTTAGGACGACAAAAAAACCCGTCCAAACTAGAATTTTTTATAAATCTAGTCTGAATGGGCATGCCATTCGTTCGTTAGCAGGGCTAACTCTTAAATATAGATTTCAGCTAATCGATGTTTGCAGGATTCAAATCGGATGAGTGAATTTACTTTACTTTTCTCTATTTTACATCCCTTTTCTTTGGTTAATAAGACCACTTTCCCAAATGTTAGCAGGACTGTAAATTTTTCTTGTTAGCAAATGACTGCTTTTTATTAGCTGTCAGCTAACAATTTTATGGATTTGTTAGCAGAAACAGCTGATTTTCAAAGCAATTATTTTTCGAAAAAAAGAAAAAGCGGATAACGATTTTGCTAATCAGCTAATCATTTCCGCTTCAAATCAACGTTCCCTGCGGGAATCGAACCCACAACTAGTGCTTAGGAGTTATACAGGGAGCTGTCAATGTTTGATAGTTTCTGTATGAAAAAGCCCGATTTTTCTTATGAAAAATGGCTTTCCAATTTTTATCCAGTCAATTTCTGTAACCTGCTATAAACCTTAGATAAATGCAACTTGTTAGCAACTTTTTAGCTACAGCTAATATTGGGGAAAGTATGTAATGATACTAACTACATCAATCCTATGACTACCATTCCCTTAGATGCGGAAATGATATCTATATTTAATTGACTAGATTTATATTTATAATATACAACGTGAGCGTGTATTTGTCTATGGAAATTTCGACTACTTTTTATTTTTGAAATTAGAGGATTTTCCAATAATGCATTTCCATTAAAACCAACGCTTCCTTATAGACGCTATATTATTTATTCTTTCCAAATAGGTGCAAAAAAAGAGCATTTGCGGTTTTACGGTAAATACTCTTTTTACTGCCAATATTCAATTTATATCATTCGGTTTTCATAATCTTGTAACTCATGGAAAATATCATCCACATATACAACATCATTTTCTATTCTGTACAACATAAAGTATCGGTGCTGTTGAAAATTTATTCGACGATATCCAAGGCTCTGTAAACGTGGATTGTCGCATACTTTCAAACTACTCGCTATATACTTCAACTTTTTAATAGTATCCTCAAAATCATCAAGCACATTTTTGGCTGCCTGCTTATTTTTCTTGGCAAAAAGCAGATACTGTATAAAATGGTTCAAGTCTTCTTCTGCTTCAGCTGTTACAACTACTTTATAATCCATATTTTCCTCTCATATCTGAAATCACATCATCTGCATTTCGGTAATTTCCCTTTTTTGAAGATTCTCTGGATTGTTCCAGTCTTTGAAGCATCTCTTCTTCTGTCATAGATGTATAAGGATTATGCACAGTTCGTTTTATTTCAAATGGAAATCCATTATATGCAACCGCCTGCGTTAAAAACATCCTTATTGCTGATGTCGTATCAGTTCCAAGATCTTTAAAAAGCTGATCTGATTTATTTTTTAAGTCATCGTCTACCCTGATCTGAATTGTACTTGCCATTTTAGAAACCTCCTTTTTTCTTCATTATAATGCCATTTCATTGCTGATTCAATACAATTGTATTGATGTTTTGCTCGCTTTTATTGAATAATTTCTATAGGCATGATGGAGATAGACTCACTACTTTTCATTACTTCATTGTCTTAGCCAGCGAATTAAGCAACGCCCGCATTTCCGGATTCGCCAGAGCTTTCATCAATAATTCCATATCGACTTCTTCAGAAACCATATTTGGATCAAGATTATTTTTTTTGTAAAATGCATCTTCAAATAATTCAGCGTTCTTTTTTCTGTCTTCATCAATAATATGGGAATACACATCTGTAACCATATCTGTCTGGGAATGACCAGAATCGCCCTGCACAGCTTTTATATCACCTTTATTAAGCTTTAATTTATAGGTGACACTAAAGTAACTGACCATCATGCGATTCTTCCAACCGAGGAACTAAGAAATTACGATCTCCACTCATTGAAAGAAACGGAATATCAAGTTTTGTTTTTAATTGCAATCAGGTTATTGATGGCAACAGACCAGGAGTATAAGTATGAAGAAATCTCTGTTCAAGTGGAGAGTAAAGGTGAATTATTCGAGGCGAAGGGAAAGAAGATTCTGCAGTATGGATGGAAACTTTATGAGGAGTGTTTCAAGAATGACCAAGGAATGGCTATGGAAGAATTTTGTGCATCAGAAAAAGAATTTCCGGAAGTGATAAAAGAGACAATCTTTCGGTGTGTTCCTGTTCAAAAGACAGTGCATTATACAACACCACCAAAAGAATATACCGAAGATACGTTACTTGCTGCCATGGAAACAGCGGGAAATAAGGACTTTGAAAAGGAAACCGAAAAGAAAGGTCTTGGAACACCGGCAACAAGAGCGTCCATCATTGAGAAGCTTGTATTTTCGAAATATGCCATAAGAAAAGGAAAACAGATTTCCTGTACAGAAGATGGAAAACTCCTGATAGAAGTCGTTCCGGACTATTTGAAATCGGCAGCACTTACAGCGGAATGGGAAAACAAGCTGTTGGAAATGGAAAAGGGAAATCTGACGGATCAAAGTTTTTTTAGAAGGAATCAAAGGAATGGTGATGTTACTGATCTCAGATTGCAGGAAACTTTCATCCGAGCAGACCCATAAGTTTGATACTAGGAAGTCCATCGGAACCTGTCCGGTCTGTGGAAATCCTGTTTACGGTGGAAAGAAGAATTTCTATTGCTCCAATCGTGATTGTTCCTTTGTTTTGTGAAAAGAAAATAACTTTCTTGAAAAAATGGGTAAAACGATGGATGAAGCAATTGCAACGGCACTTCTGCAAAAGGGCAGGGTAACGATGACAGATCTATATTCTGCAAAAAAGAATAAATATTTTAATGCGGATCTCGTAATGGAAATAGAGGATGGAAAGGCCCGATTCCAGTTGGAGTTCCCGAAAAATACAACAAGAAAAAAGGAGAACTAATCGTATGGATTTTAAGACATTTAAAGAAGAAGTAAAAGAAAATGTAAGAGCACATTTACCAAAAGAAGCGAAAGATGTGGAGCTTAGTTTTGGGACATATCAAAAAATGAATTACAGTTATGAAGCACTTTTTATTAATATTCCAGAGAAAAATGCTCAAGTATCAATTAATCTTGATGAGTTATATGAAGCATATAAAGATGGTCAGGATCTATCAAAATTTTATGAGATAATTCCAGAAATTGTAGAAAGTAAGGAAGTGGACCGTGCAAAAGAAATCAGTTTTGATTATGAACAGGTTAAACCACATTTATTTATTCGGGTAGACCGGGTAGAAGGAAATGAAAACATTTTAGAGAATGTTCCACATTGTCAGATGGAAGATTTGGCATTGACTTATCACGTCCTATTAAATAAAGACGGGGAAGGAATCAGCAAGGCAATGATTACAAACAGCTGGCTGGAAATACTTGGGGTCACTCAGGAGCAGTTACACCAAGATGCATTAAATAACAGTCAGAAACTGTTCCCGTTGTCTGTGATGACAATAACTCAGGCAGTGATGGGGGGTATAGATCCAACAGGAGTGTTTGCATCATCACAGGAAAGCCTGGAAGAAGCGTTGAAAGATGAAGAGATACCATTAATTGTTGTTACGAATAAAACTAAAACAGATGGAGCAGCGGCGTTGTTTTATCCGGAAGTAATGGAGCAGTTGGGAGAAAAAATTGGAGATTTTACGATTCTGCCTTCCTCTACGCACGAAACATTGATTCTACCAGATTCAGAAGGGATGCCGATACAGCATCTCAAAGAAATGGTAGCAGAGGTTAATGGTTCATTTGTTGAAGATGCAGACCGCTTAACTGATGAAGTATATCATTTTGATACAAAGGACCGAGTTTTCGAAAAAGTAGACAAATTCGTTGCAAGACAGAAAGAGAATAGCCAGAAACATGTTGCGGAGAAAGGAACTGAAGGAATCCAGAAACCGAAGAAAAGTCATGAGATGAGTCTTTAAGTATGAGAAATATTCCAATAATGTAAGAAACCGTTGTGAGAGGAGAAGGAATCGTTAGAAGATTAGGACTTCAGTTTGGCTTCGGTCGGGCTGAGGTCCTTTTCTTATGAACTAAGAAAGGAGATTCTATAATGCAGGAAACAAAAGAAACAGAAGAAAAGAATAAAGATGGAATTACAATCCAAGAATTAACAGAAAAAATTCGACAGATGGATCAGGAAGAATTCATTGTAACAGTTAGTTTGGAAGGAGGGCTTGCGGATGGCAGAGAATGAGATGAATAAGGGGTTAAGTCAGGTGTCTATTCGTTTGGTGCAGGAATCCCCATTATTAAGTGACGAATCGATCAATACTCCTGAACAGGCTGTAAAAGTATTGGGAGAATGGTTAGAAGGAATGGATCGGGAACTGGTTTGTGTTTTGAATCTGCAGGCAGATTTGAAGCCCATTAATATGAATATCGTCAGTATGGGAGCTTTGAATGAGGCACAGGTGCATCCAAGAGAAGTTATGAAGAGTGCGATTTTATCAAATGCAGCCTGTATGATGTTACTTCATAACCATCCAAGTGGAAGCTTAAAACCATCAAAGGAAGATGTCAAAGTTACGGATATGATGCATCAGGTAGGAAATCTCTTACAGATTCCGCTTGTAGATCATATTATTATCGGTAAGAACAAACAGTTTTATTCCATCCGTGATCAGGAGGACTATGATATACCAAAGCCTTCTTATATCAGTGATATTAATCAATTGAAATGGCCGCAGACAATGCTTAAAGAGGAACAGTTTTACCAGGATAAGAGTAATGCTTCCGAAAACAAAGCAAGGAAGCTTGAAGAAATCATGGATGAATTGGAGCAAGGGGTTCAGTCTATTTTAACAAGTGAGAATTACATGAATTATTTGAAGTTTTTAAGTTCCTTTCACAGTTATAGTCTGAATAATACAATTTTGATCTATCATCAGAAACCAGATGCATCTTTAGTAGCCGGATATCGAAAATGGCAGTCCCTAGGACGGCAAGTACAACAATTCCACGCTTTAAGGTATACGAAGGGTGAGGAATATGGTGGAAGATATGAGCTCATTGCAGGAAATTGTTTGATTGGTCCAACTTCAGAGAATCCATATCTTACGAAGCCAGCTGTAAGTCAGGCGATTAAAGATGCGAAAAACTATTTGGAACAAAAAGAAAAGAGTCATGAGAAGCAGGGGAAGCATTTGAAAATCACAGAAAGATCAAAAACACTTCCTACCAAAAAAGTGAAAGAACAGGAAAGATAAGGAGTGAATGAGAATGAATCAATATGTAATCTATAGAGTGAAGGATACGGAGATTGGAAAGAAATTAAAACACATGCCTTATAACGAATTAGGGGAATTAGTTCAGGAGGTAAAGGCAGAGAATTATGAGCAGATCTATTTCGGATTGTTGGAAGATAATAAAAAGCCATATCAGCTGCGAAAGGATTTGGAAAAGCAGATTGAACCGGGAAAGAAATTGGAGGTCGGAGATGTGATTGTAACGAATCGAGAGGGACTTGCAGTCTCTCATTATGTGGATACCGATACATTGCTTACTCTCCCGGGATTTATAAATTTGACCGATTCAGATGCAGTAATCAAGGTTGATACAGAAGATTATGAAATTGAGCAGTATCCAGGAAAATGGAGAAGCGTGGATTATCTGATCTTTGAAGGAAAAAGCTATTTTCTCATGGAAAATCAGAAATATGGGAAAGATGCAGCGGCACTTGTACTGAATCAGTATGGCAAGGTGATTCTTGATGAGTGTAAAGATGGCTTTGATCAGGATACGATCGATAGGATGAAATCAGCTGTCCAGAAGTTCAATGAACAGGAAAAATAGAAGGGAGCTACCAAAGAACGGCTTTCGGTATGGCAGAAATACTTTATCAATGGGGAATACCTTCGATCTGCAGAAATGGCAGAGGAACAGAATTACAATATGATCGATGGAAGAATCAACAATCTGCTACCGAAAAAGGAGAATCCAGAAGTACCAAAGAAGAGGAAATCTGTCCTTTTACGTTTGTATAAACACCGCTGTGAGGTTGCAAAGAAACAGGGAAAGCCAATGCCGAGGCGGTATCAGGGGATGGAGATGGAGCGGAATCGCAAATAGATAAGAAATGACAAAGGGTGTGGGAGAAATCTCATTGCCCTTTTTTGAAAAAGAGTTGTCTGATATATATAATAACCAAGTGAGAATTGTAAATTTTGCCGAAAATATAAATGAATCGTTGATAATATTGTGCATAAAATGGAAAAATGATAAAATCAAAAATGTGGTGAATATAAGACATATTATTTTCGAGGAATAGAGTGATTTAGGGAATAGTATGTTTTTTTAGTATGTTTAATTAGTAGATCCGATTTCGTAAGTTTAAGATCAAGATATAAATATTGAAGGAGCAATATGAAAATACGAAAATATGTGAAAAAAGATATTAAAAAAGTAACCTCAATTTTAATTTTACTACTAGGATTATTGACTATTTTATATTTGTCAGAAATACAAAGTATATCAGGATATGTTGTACAAATTAATTATCCCAATAATATTGCTATAAAAGACGAATTTGAGAATGTATATTGGATAAAGCCATTTGGAGATTTTGAGGATAAATATGAGATAGGGGATGAGGTAAAAGTATATTATTATCCGAATTCAGAAGATGGCTCCAATGAAAATACATTATCCCATTCTATTGTATTCAGTAGATGATGTTGTTATTTATGAAGGAGGCAACAATTGCGGTGCTACCGGCAACGTATCAAAGCGAACGTGATGCGACGAAAGATTATGCTTTTTTATCTTTAAATTCTAATATAGGTAATACGTTAGGATATCTAGGCTGGACTACATCTGTTTCAGTTGGAAACACAATGGCTTTAACTGGATATGCTGGAGAACATGCGTATGAATTGTGGGAAGGAATAGGACAAATAAAATCTACAAGTGGATCCTTTTTAAGATATACTGCTGATTCGTCAGGAGGAATGAGTGGTGGGGCGATATATCTTACAATTCAAATGAAAGCTGCTGGTTTTAATCATGGGGGATATCCGGGAGAATCTTATAATTACGGCGTTAAAATTAATTCATCTATCGCAAATGAGATGAATTATTATAAAAATAAGAATTAAGCTATATAAGAGAATAAAGTGAAAGCCAGAGATTTTTAATAAATCGAGGATGGTTCTTGCGATTCCATAAAGAAAAATTTTGAATAAATATTATAATATGTGCAGAATAATTAAATAAAAAGTGTCAGGCGGAGAAAGCAAGATTAAAATAATTAATAAACTTTCTAGCGCCTGACATTGTAGTATCAAAAAAATAATAAATGAATTATTGGGCTATAAATGTAAGTTTTCTCTTGAGATTACTTGCTTATGTGACAACAATTCCTGAGAATTATGGGATACAATCTTTAATTTTTGATTCTGTTTATATAAATCGTGTATATCACTATTTAATGATTTATAATCTGTCAGGATTTGTTTTCTCTGATTCTTTAGCTGATTTAAATCAGGATAATCGCTATCGGGATAAACGGATTTAAGAAAATTTCGTGCTTCATCATATTGTGCTATTTTATCAGAATGCGTTTTCCGGTAGTCAGCTTTATTGTCAGATTTCAACATGGAAGAAAAATACTTTTTGTTTACATGATACTGTCCAAGATAATGGATCTTTGTGTTCAAATCTGCAATTTGATCCTGTAGGTTATTTTTTTGGTCGGATAAATTATCAATCTGTTTTGAAATGGTATCGGATTCATGTTGCAACTGTTCTAAGGAATCAAATTGATTCTCTTGAAGAAAAATTAATGTTTCCGCCATTTGTTGCAGATTACTGATTTTAACTTTTCTTGCATATGCAACATTTTGTTGAGCCTTTACACATTTCTGTAAATCTATAACCAAACGTAGGTTAGTAGGATAGCTAAAAATAGCAAGTGGATCATTCTGATATCCAGGCTGATTGGACTTCTTGAGCTCTTTTCCAATTTTGGAAAGGAGCTCTTCTTTTGAAAATGCAGTTCCAAGTGATCGCTCACTAATTGCTTTTTCACGATCCGGATGTAGATAACTGAAACGTCCTCTTTTATCCCGAACCTGAATTTTATATTGCTCCCAAAGGATGTTTTTAAATTCTTCCAACGTATTTGATTTATAGCATAGTTTGAACAGGATCTTTTTATAATGCTTTATTTTCTATCTAAAATTTTATTAAACCGACTAAAGAACGTTGAAGTTGTTATTATCGCTGCCAAAATATCACTGATTGGCTCAGCCAAAAATACCGCAAATACTTTATTCTGGATAAAATGCGGCAGGATAAAAATCAACGGAATCAACAGAATCAATTTTCTTAAGCAGGCAAGTAATAAACTAACTTTTGCCTGGCCCAATGCCATGAAACTCTGCTGACAAGCAACTTGGAATCCAAGAGAAAAAATACCTGCCATGTAAATTCTTAACGCCCATGCCGTATACGTGATTAATTCTGTATTATTCGAAAAAATACCTGCAAACATCTTCGGAAATAGAAGCATAATCAACCAGAAGCATCCCGTAAAAATTGTACAAACTGTAAATTGAGTAAAAAATGCTTTTTTTACTCGATCTCTATTTCCTGCACCATAGTTATAGCTCATGATTGGCTGTCCACCCTGACAAATTCCCTGTAATGGTAATGTTGCAAGCTGGCTAACACTGGTAATAATTGTCATAGCCCCTACTGCGAGATCTCCGCCATATCTTGACAAACTGGAAGTAAAACTGATAGACAAAATACTTTCCGTAGATAACATGACAAATGTAGATATACCAAGAGCAAGGCATGGTAAGATGATTTCTTTTTGCAGTTTAAAGTTTTCTTTTTTAAGATGCAGAATCGTCTTCTTTCCTGACAAGAAACGAAGGATCCATATTGCCCCTACAGCCTGACTCAAAACAGTTGCGAGTGCAGCTCCCTTTACTCCAAGATGAAATACGAAGATAAAAATCGGATCAAGAATGATATTGATTACAGCACCAATCACTGTTGTCATCATGCTGATCTTTGCAAATCCCTGTGTCGTAATAAATGGATTCATTCCCATCACGATCAAAACAAAAATACTTCCAAGAATATAAATCCTTGCATAATCCACGCCATAAGGAAGTGTCTTATCGCTAGCACCAAACATCGTCAGTAACTGTGGCGCAAAAGTAAAGAATATCACCGTCAAAGCTGCGGCCATAAGCATGAGAATTGCAAAACAGTTTCCAAGAATCTTTTCCGCTGTCTTATTATCTTTCTTTCCCATAGAAATCGCTGCACGCGGTGCACCTCCGGATCCTGCCAGCATGGCGAAGGCATTGATCAGCATGAGAATTGGCGTAAACAATCCAACACCTGTTAATGCTGCGGCACCGACACCTGGAATATGTCCGATATAAATACGGTCAACAATATTATATAAAAGGTTGATGATTTGAGCCACAACAGCAGGTATTGCAAGCTGGGCCAAAAGACGTGGTATTTTTTCTGTTTCCATAGCTTGTGCGTTTGACTTACTGTTCATGTCTGTGTTCTCCTAAATATTTTTCTAGTCATTGCAATATAAAATTGCTTATACAGTCTCTCCCTTAAGAGTCCTGGTATTCTTGATAATGTACAAAACAACTGATACAACCATCATTATAGCACACAAATCAATTAACAGATCTGACACCATTGGTGTAATGTGGAACCATATAATATGTACAGCCACAGTTCCATATAATAAAAAGGTTACTATCTTTCCATGCCAGTCTGCACCATGTACTTTTCCTGTCTTTTGTATCACAAGACATCCACTAACCGCCATATAAAGTTCCTTAACTGCCATTATAACGATCAACGGGAGCATATGTGGAAAGCGAGTAAACAAGCAAATCAACATTGCTGCCTGTGTCAGCTTATCAGCCACCGGATCAAGTATTTTTCCTAAATTACTAATCCTATGGAATCTTCTTGCGATATATCCATCAGCAAGATCCGTAAGACCAGACAGCAATAAGATTTCACCAG
>ENA-OPZZ01000619-OPZZ01000619.1-human-gut-metagenome-genome-assembly--contig:-NODE-619-length-27214-cov-6.889061_pt1 | contig 27214 bp, 21 predicted proteins | sample MGYA00242487_ERZ504511 | MGnify/ENA primary metagenome ERZ504511 (study PRJEB26092, sample SAMD00036241) | human gut metagenome | host: Homo sapiens | study: EMG produced TPA metagenomics assembly of... | reverse complement strand
TCAGACACCCGCACAGCCGACCGACAGCGCCACACTCGCCGCTTGGGAGCAGGACTGGGCTGCACGCGTGCGCAGTCATCGCCGCAACACGGAGGAATAACCTATGGCATACGATAAAAAACTGCTCGCCGCCGCACGACGCGAGCTGGAACGCGAGCGCACGGCTCACACCGAGGAGCTGGAAGCGCGCCGGCGTGAGATTTACACACGCGAGCCGCGTATCCGCGCAATCGACCGCGAGCTGAGCACCACGGCAGCGTCCGTTCTGCGGGCCGCAATGGAGTCCGGCGGAGACCCGACTGCTGCAATCGAAAAGCTGCGCGACCGCAATCTCGGTCTGCAGGAGGAACGCGGCGACCTGCTCCGGCAGCTTGGACTTCCCGCCGATTATCTGACCGACAAGCCGCTGTGCCCGAAATGCGGCGACACCGGCTACGCCGGCAGTGCGACCTGCGAGTGCGTCAAGGCGCGCTACGCCAAGCTGCTCAAGGAGCAGCTTTCCTCGGTGCTGCCGATTGCCGATCAGAACTTTTCCAAGTTCGACATGAGCTTTTACTCCACCCGCCCGGATGGCCGCAGCGGTATTTCGCCGCGCGAAAATATGGAATATAATCTGGGCGAATGCAAGGCTTATGCCGCAAAATTCGGCAAGGATTCCCCCAATCTGCTGCTGTTCGGCTCGACCGGTCTGGGCAAGACCTTTCTCTCTACCTGCATTGCCGAGGCGGTCTCCGCACGCGGATTTTCCGTGGCCTACGACACCGCCATCAACATTGTTGCCGCGTATGAGACCATCAAATTCGGCTCCGGTGACGGCGAAGCCGCCGCAGAACGCGCTGCACGCTACGAGCGCGCCGACCTGCTCATTATCGACGATATGGGCACTGAAATGGGCACCGCCTTCACGGTTTCCGCGCTGTACAACCTGATCAACAACCGCCTAATGGCTAAGCGCCCCATGATCATCAACACCAACCTGCTGCCGGAAACGCTCAGCGAGAAATATTCGCCTGCCGTGGCCTCCCGCCTGCTCGGCGAGTTCCTGCCCGCTGCGGTTCTTCGGTGATGACATCCGGCTGCTGAAAATGCGCAGAACATAAACAAATCCCCTCTTTTTTGCGAGAAAGAGAGGGATTTTTAGGTAACACCGCATAATTGACAAGAGCGATTTGCGAGGAATTTTGCGTGCTGATTAGGCGCGGCTTTGCAGCAATACTTTGTGTATTGCAAAAAGATGCGGCAGAGCGACCGGAGCCTGCGCAAGGAGCCGCAGTTTAATTGTGCGGTATTGCCTCAGATTTCGGATTGTTTGCCGAGCAGGTTATCGCGCCAGCGACCGAACCGATGCGTAATCATGCGCAGCTCGATACCGACAAGCAGCGCCGCGATAACCGTACCAATACCAACGCTGCCCAATCCGTGCAGGAAGATCAGGCAGGTGATGAGCGAAATGATGACCATGGACACGTCAAACGTGATTTTGACGGTCGGGAACGGCTTGCCGGTCAGCGTGGAGATGGCCAGCATAGCGCCTTCACCGGCCAGCGGCATAATGTCCGCCGGAACGTAGAAAAAGATGCCGATTGCAACGAAAACAGTGGCAATCCAGCACATCAGCAAACGGATAATCAGGTTGTCCGTCGATGGAAACATCGCCGCGAGCGTGTTGCAGGTGGTCGTGAATGCGCCGAACACCATGCCGACCGGAATCTGCAGCAGATTTTGCATTCAAAGCGGCGGCGCATCAGCAGCATTTGCAGGATGACCAGAATAACGTGGAAAATGACGGTCGCAACACCCATCTCAATGCCCCAGACACAGGTCATGGTGTATGGGATGGAGCTGACCGGCGACACGCCGAGATTGGACTTGACCGACAGTGCAATGCCGATAGTCATGACGAAGAAGCCGCCGAAGTAATACAGCAGCCGAATACCGAGTTTAGAGCCTTTCATGCCTATTTATCCCTTTAGTTGTTTAGATTGCGATAAATACGCTCGAGCAGAGTCTGTACCTGCTGCATCTCCTGCGGTGAGAAGCCGCGCAGCGCCTCCTCTTCTGCGGCTGCAAAGATAGCATTCAAGCGGCGGCACTGTTCCCGGCCGAGGTCGGTCAGGCGGACATACACCGTACGGCGGTTTTCGTCGCGTGTGCTGCGTTCAAGCAGTCCGGCGCGTTCCATTCCCCCGAGGATGGTAGAAAGCGAGGACGGCTCGATATGGCAGCCCTGGGCGATATCCTTTTGCATGGCGCCGTCGTGATCCTGCAGAAAGTCCAACACTTTAGGCTGGCCGGTGGTCAGACCGAGCGGTTTGATGCGCGACATGACAAGTTTCTGCAGCATGGCATGGTCAGCCATGAGCAGGTAATGGGTGGAAAATTCCATTGCGTTCTCCTTTGTTCTAATTCAAACAGTTTGCTTTCTAATTATATGCCCATGAGTTCGGATTGTCAAATTGCATTTTTATACTTTTGTTATATTTTATTTCTTTATTATAGATTACTTTTCGTTATATTATCATTAGATATAACTTTACGCTGTTTTTAACGATTCTGCGCCTGCGCGGCGCAGGCGTACAAGAGGGTAGCTGCCAAGGTTTCTTACTCCGAATTTTGAAGCATTTTCGGTTTCAGCAATCTCGCCAAACTTTGAATGTTAAAGACGAATACAGCAAGTTTTGCTTGCATATCATGCAAAATACCGTAGTTTTCCCGAAACAAGTGTATACTAAAAATGTTCGTTTATTATTGATAAAATAAAACAGGAGCGTATAGCTTGAAATTGCTATACGCTCTTTTTATGGTCTTGCAATCTATTTGAAAAAAGCATGAATTTTTACACATTTCCGCGGAATTTAATCGTAATATCCGTCATATTCATGCGCTCTCTGGAGATGCTGGTGGCGTCGAGGTAGTCGTAGAGCAGGCGGATCGGCAGCGTGCCTTGCGTTTTCACATCCTGCCCGATGATGAAATCGACCGTACCGTTTTTGACCATTTTGATGTTGCCCTCGGTGATGTCGTGAACGACGATATGCAGCTTTTCGCTGCGGTGTACGGCGTGCACGGCGCGGTAAACGCCTCCCGTCCCGCGGAGGTCAGATAGATGCCGCGCAGCTCGCTGTCCGACTGAATGGCGCGCATAGCGATGCGCTCGGAAAGGCTTTCATCGAGAAACGAGCATTCCGGGTGCAGAACCCGGATATCCGGAAAACTCTCCGCCATTTCGGTGCTGAAGCCGGTAAAACGCTGCGAGTCGGCATAGTGACCGCTGCGCTGTCCCAGAATCGGCAGCACGCTGCCGTGCCCCTGCATGACCATGCCGAGCAGTGCGGCGGCGGCGCGGCCGCTTGCGATGTTGTCCGCGCCGACATAGGCGATGCGGTTCGCGTCGGTGATGTCCGTGTTGAAGGTCACGACAGGGATGCCCTGCTGCTCGCTGAGCGTGTTGATCTTGTCGCGCACGAGCGTGTTCGCGAGCGGCATAAGCGCGAGGCCGTCGATGTGCTCGGTCGTCACCAGCTCATCGATCAGCGTCAGCTGATGCTGCACATCCATGTCCTGCATTGCGCGCACGATGACCGTGATGTTCGGGAGAAGCTCACGCTCGGAAAAGCTCTCGAACAGCTCGCACAGCATCTGCACGAAGGGCGAATGGCCGGAGTGGAGTACCACGCCGATCTTCCACTGCTGCGTCTGCTGCATGACGAGGCGGTTCGAGATATAACCCATTTCACGCGCCGTCGCGCGGATGCGTTCCGCGACTTCCTCGCGCACGCCCTCCTTGTGGTGCAGGGCGCGGTCCACCGTTCCGCGCGACACCCCGCAGCGATCAGCAATCTGCTGCATCGTTACCATAAAATCACTCTCCTGCGTTATCTGTACTTATACTATATCATAAAATACAGTCGTGCGCCAGATGTTACATCTGCACGAAAATGTTGTGCCACACATCGCCAATGATACAATGATAGCGCCATTTTTGTGCATAGTATCGTAAACACTCGCAATCTTAATATGCATAATCACGATATAATGCACGGATAAATGATAGTGCGCCCAAAGCTATTGCAACCGGAAATCCACTGTGATATTCTGTGATTGTCAAGTGAACAAGGCCATTCACAAAACCGAAAAATTCCCCAAAAGAGAGTGAGAGAAACAAAATGTCATTTTTCAGTTCCATGATCTGGATCGCGCTGAGCTTCCTGTTTTTCACCGTCATGGTGGCAGTCATTTCAGCGTGGAAGACCCGAGATGACAAGCTCGACACCGCCGAGGGATACTTCCTCGCGGGGCGCGGACTGCCGGGTATTGTCATTGCAGGCTCGCTGCTGCTGACCAACCTGTCCGCAGAACAGCTTGTCGGCACAAACGGTCAGGGCTGGGCTTCCAATATGAGCCCGATCGGCTGGGAGGTCGGTGCACTGTTCACGCTGTTTGCGCTGGCGCTGTGGTTCCTGCCAACCTACCTCAAAATGGGCACGACCACCATCCCGCAGCTGATGGAAGCACGCTTTGGCCGCGGCACCAAGCTGATGTTCTCGTTCGTCATCGTTGTGATGTACTCCATCCTCAATCTGCCGGTCATCCTTTACTCCGGTGCAGTTGTATTTGAGAATATCTTCGATATTTCCGGTATCTTCGGCATCAGCAAGTTTCAGTCTGTTGCAATTCTGTGTGTCGTCATCGGCATTATCGGCGGCTGCTACGCCATCTTCGGCGGTTTGAAGGCGGTTGCCGTATCCGACACCATCAACGGTATCGGCCTTATCATCGGCGGCCTGATGATTCCGTTCCTCGCGCTGGCGCTGCTGGGTCACGAGACCACCGGCGGCGGTCTGGTAGAAGGTGTCAAGTACCTCGTACAAGCCGAACCCGAAAAGCTCAACGCATGGGCTTCGTGGGATGCTGCTGAACCGGCTCTGCCGTGGCCGCTCATCTTCACGGGAATGTTCTTCAACAATCTGTACTGGTGGTGCACGAATCAGTCCTTTGTACAGCGCGCACTTGCTGCAAAGAGCCTGAAGGAAGGTCAGAAGGGCGCGATCTACTGCGGTTTCCTCAAGACCATCGGCTTCTTCTATCTGGTACTGCCGGGCGTTATCGCTTACCACCTGCCGTCCATTCAGGACAAGCTGGCGGCGGCCGGTTCCTCCGCGATCGACTTTGCTTATCCGGCACTGGTTTCCGCCGTTGTTCCCAAGCCGGTCATGGGCTTCTTCGCTGCTGTTCTGTTCGGCGCGATCCTGTCCTCGTTCAACTCGGTGCTCAACTCCGCATCGACCATGTTTACCCTCGACCTGTACCGCACCGCCATCAATCCGAAGGCTTCGGATATGCAGTGCGTCAAGGTCGGCAAGATCTACGGCACCTGCGCCGGTGCAGTCGCTATCTGCGTGGCACCGTTCGTTATGTTCGCACAGGGCATCACGACCTTCCTCAACTCTATGAGCCAGTTCGTTTCCCTGCATCCATCCGCCCCCAAAAGTCCCCAAACGCCGGGAGTCAACGTCAGATTGACATCATTTACTGCTGTTTTGTCTTTGAACTGCTTGCTTAAATGCTCTATTTTCAGTTCCATGCTTACACTCCTTTCTTTTGCTTCAGTTGAACAATAAAAAGCCCTTGTTCGATATCATTGTACCGAACAAAGGCTTTTCAATCTCAAAAATCACACGCTTAAATTCCTAAGTAATTCCTAAGATCACATTCTTATTTTCCTAAGCGGAAAGGGGTAATGTAATCACAAAGTCTATGGTTTCATTTTGACTGGATGCAGTAATCTTTCCACCATGTAAATGTATAATTTCTTCCGCAATAGAAAGGCCAAGCCCCGCACCACCTGTATTAGAAAGCCGAGCATCATCCAAGCGATTGAATTTTTCAAATATACTGTTAAGCTGTTCCTGTGGAATTGTTTTTCCACGATTTTCAAAAGTGATCTGTATATCATGCTCTAACCGTTTGGCGGATATAGTGATCTCTGTCTGCGGGTAGCTATATGACGCTGCATTTCGTAAAAGGTTACTGAAAACTCTCGCCAGCTTTTCGGGATCAGCGTTCACAGATAAGTTGTCCTCTGCAGTAAATACCGCCGTGTTGCCATTTGCAGAGAGTGTCGGGTATATTTCATCTATTACCTGCGCAATCAAACAATGTAAATCTATATTTTCTTTTTTGATAATGACCGTATGTGCATTGTACTTGGTAATTTCAAAAAGTTCATTGATGAGCTTTTCAAGGCGTTCTGCCTTATTCAACGCAACTTTTACATACTTTTCCTTTTGCTGTTCAGGCATGTCAGGGGCTTCATGGAGCAGGCTCAAATAGCCGATTACCGTTGTGAGAGGGGTGCGTATATCATGTGCCAGATACATAATAATTTCATTTTTCTTTTCTTCTGCCTGCTTTGCAGCCCGTTTGCTCAACAGAACAGACATTTTGATTTGATTGAGTTGTGCCTCCAATTCTTTCAGTGGGTCAGACAATGATACGGTATGATTGTTCTGCTCATAGACCGTTTGGGTCGCATCAATTACTTCATCCAGATAGCCCCACGGCTTTTTCCAATAGTAATTGAAAATACATACAAAGCCGATCATCAGATACAAAATAAAAAGCAGATCGAGCCGCCAGTAGAGCCATGCAAAAATACCGTTGTCAAATTTTGAAAAGATGTAGTCCAAGATAAGGGTCAAACCATATCCAACAACGGTATAAACCAGCAATGATAGGTATAAGCGCACTTTAAGGCGCTTTTCTGTTGTCATTTCTTTCTTCGACATGAGAATACACCTCCTACCGATTAGCAAACAGAAGAAAGCCAAGCAGACCAATCACGACAACACTTACTATGCCTGCCAGAATGGAAAACAGTCTGTTTGCTTTTATTCTATTTCCGATTAACCGGGCTGCCATCGAATATACAGCAAGCCCCAAAAGACCACCTGCCGTATTTGTGAGTACATCAGTAATATCAGAACGTCCGACTGCTAAGATATACTGCATAGTTTCCAATAAAAAACTTGTTCCAGCAATCAGCATGAACTTCACATATAATTTTGTTCTTGGCAGAAGCATTTGAAGATAAATGCCCATAGGAACAAAAATCAAGAAATTTTCGAGTACCTCTGTTAAGTGAAATGCTGCTCCAATTTCCTTGTCATAGTGAAAAGGAATAAAGTTTATACTTCTTATCTTGTCCAGATCACTGATTGAAAATTGTAGTTTGAAAAGTATGATCCAAACCAAGAGTGCCAGATAAATTAAGAATAAAATGGTTACGAAGCAATTTGATTTTCTTTTCATAGCGTACTCCTTTCGCTTAAATTTTGTAACCAACACCCCAAATCGTTTTAATATACTGCGGAGTATCGGAAGTATCTTTCAGTTTCTCACGCAGATGCCGGATATGCACAGTAATTGTGCTGCTGTTTTTAGAGTAGTATTCATCTTTCCAAACCGCATGAAACAGTTCCTCAATGCTTACAACATTTCCAGCACTTGACAAAAGGACGTGGAGAATAGAAAACTCTGTCGGGGTTAGAGAAACAGGTTCCCCATCCAACAAACATTCGTGGGTTTGAACATTCAAGCACAATTTGTTATAGGAAAGTTCCGATGGAACTTTCTCTGTGATGATACCGGGCGAATATTTCTTGTAACGTCTTAACTGCGCTTTCACTCTGGCAACTACTTCAAGTGGGCGAAAAGGTTTTGTCACATAATCGTCCGCACCCAATGTCAGCCCCGTTATTTTATCCGTTTCCTCAATTTTAGCCGTTAGCATTATGATTGGATAAGTGTATTTCTTTCGGATAAGCTGGCAAAGTGAAAAGCCGTTCATATCCGGGAGCATAATATCCAGAATGGCAAGATCAATGTCGCCGCTTTCAATACACGACATGGCATCCGTTGCGCAGTAAAATTTATAAACGACGTAATTTTCGTTTTTCAAGTAGACCTCCAACAGATCCGCTATATCTTGCTCGTCATCTATAATTAGTATCTTTTCAGACATATTTTCAACTCTCCTTTTTGCTTGTACTCGATTAAGTATAACAAATACAGCATCTAAATTCACAATGGATTGCCTGAGAAATTATTAAGATTTTCCTAACTTTCAATTTTAGGCAACTCAAAATCGCTAAAGCAGATTACATATCAGTTTTTTATGTATACATTGTACATATATAAAGAAATCCGTTTTAAAAAACGGTTCATCATATAATTCTGCGTCAAAACCTGTGCATCTGCGGATTTTTCCTCTCAATGTCATAAACCGGAACTGAATGTCTACATAGCTATGATTCCTATTTCATGTAAATCCTTTTTTACTGTATACACTTGAAAACCGTTTTCCTGCAAGCGACTTGGATTATATCCAGTTCTTACTGTTATGATATATTTCAAAGGCTCTCTATCCGTTAAATTATGAAAAAGCAATGCAGTTCATGAGAAAATACAGCTTGACCACAACATAAATGCAAAAGGTATATCGCATCTGTCCACGTATCCGGTGATACGTACATACCATGAGAAGCTTGTTTTATTTCTTTCATTATGGAATACTATCGAAAGTAGACATCTTTTTTTGTGCAAAACCACGAACTTGTCCATTTATAAGAAAAAGAATAAATTATTAGGGATATTTTTGATTTCTGCACGTCTAATAGATGTAAAGAAAATGCTGGCTGGCAAAAAAAGAGGTGGTGTTTAAATGACAAAGGAACAACTTGGATCTCTGATCCTGGATTCAGAAAGACAATTATACTCAACTGCAAAAACAATTTTATTTAGTGACCATGACTGTGCAGATGCTATTCAGGAAACAATTGTGAAGGCTTTTTCCAACGTCGGTACATTAAAAAACGATAACTATGCCCGGACCTGGTTAATCCGTATCTTAATCAACGAATGTTACAGCCTTGTGCGTAAATCCAGTAAATTTATCCCATTGGAAAATCTGGCTGACAGACAGGAACCGGAATCAGAAAAAACAAAGAATTACAGTGAATTGTATACAGCCGTAAATTCCTTAAAAGAGGAACTGCGTTTACCCGTTATTCTATACTACATAGAAGATTTCAGTGTAAAAGAAATCGCCCAGATCCTTGAAATATCGGAAGGTGCTGTTCAAAAGAGACTTGCAAGGGCAAGAGGAAAATTAAGGCAGGAATTACAGGAGGTGTCAATATGAGATTAGAAGATATGAAAAACGATATTCCCGAAACACCGGATTTTATCCATAATATGATTCAAAACGAGGTGGCAAAGCAGCTGGCGGATAATAAAGTGTCGAATCTGCGAAGAAGAAAACGATGGACAGCTCCGAAAGTTGCCGCAGTGGCAGCTGCGTGTGCACTGGCAGTTTCCACGGCAGTATATGCAGGAGTAAATCTGTATCACTGGTTTTTGGAAAAACAGGGTTCTTATGGTGTTTCAGTCAAAATTGATGCTGGTGATGCAGTAAAGAAAACCGCGCTTCCAGATGAGGTCCCAGAGGTAGATCTGTCTGCTAAATATGTTCCGGAGGGCATGAGCTGGATTGACGAGTACCATCTCCAATATCCTGAGCATGACATGACTGGCGGGTTCAGTTTTTCATTTGTCCTGTTGGATAAAAATGATCTGGGACAGGTAGTACAGGATCAGAATGTTATTGATAGTGAAGAGCGTACATTTGGGAAATACCAGGGGATATATCTCAAATATAATAGCATTACCGAAAGCGGGGCTCTTAACCAGAGAATTTATCTTGTCTGCCCGGATTTATATCGTGTGCTTATGATCTACATCGGAGATGATGTGCCAAAGGATGAAGCCATAAAAGTTGCAGAGAATCTGGTGATCGAGGGAAACACGACTATGGTAAAGACCGCCGGATTGCCTACATGGAGCGGAGAGATGATATCTGAAAAGACAGAAGCTGATAATGATGAAATAAGTACTTCTGTAAATGAGAAAAAACTGCCTATTTACCAAATTGGTGACACCTTTGATCTGGATGTGATTGGTGAAAACACAAATGGTGAATATCTGGAAAAAACGATTTCTGCAAAGGTAGATTCTGTTCAAATTTCTGATGATCTTCAGCTTCTCGATCCGGACAAAATACCGCAAGAATGGGCGGAAGCCATTGATGCTGATGGAAAGCTATCTACAAACACATTGAATTATGTGAAGTCTGGCGACGGAATCGATTCCCTGGATGAAATTGTAAAGTCGGAGGAAGTGAACCAGAAGCTGGTCTATGTTACAGTTACCTATACCAATCATTCAAATGAGGAAATCGACCATATGCTTTATCTTGGTGCTTTACTGACCCTGACTAAGGAAAATGGAAAAGTACAGCTTTACATTCCAACAGAACAGGCCGGCGATGGCTATGACTACATTAGCTGGGCCGGCGTGGCAAAGACAGGGGGAATGGTATATTATAGCGTCTCTGAAAATTATGGCAACGGTGGAAACTACATTTCCTCTATAAAGCCAGGCGAAAGTGTGCAGCTGAACATGGCCTGGATCGTAAATGAAAGCGACCTCAAAAATCTGTATCTGAATATGACTGGGGACGGAGCTTCGTATGAGTTCTCTGAATATATACTGAAAAAGGGACTAGTAGATATTCGCCAATAATGTGTCATCGTTTATGATCCCATTTTTTATATGTCATATATGAAAAAAGCGTTTTTCGATTCCTTTTGGTTTCGAAAAACGCTTTCTTTTATTCTGTATAGATGTTCCCATTCTCATCCGTCCAGGTGCCGTCACCATTGTCTGTGTATCCGACCCCATCTGCGTCACAATAGTAATAATCTCCGTTTGTTGTTTCTTTTACAGTAACGGTACCGTTACTGCCCTGGAGTTCATGCTGTTCCAGTTGGTTTCCGGAATAATAATCTTCGTCATTCCAGGTACGATATGAATTGCCATTGGCATCTGCCCAGTTTCCATCTCCCTGATAACTGTATCGGCTCCCATAATCATCAGAATAGGTCCCATCTCCGTTATCGTAAAGAACTCTGGATTCTTCATCTCCTCCACCCGGTGCTACAATTGATGCTACACCGGAAGTAGTAGTGAATCCACTGGTATATGGTACGCCTGCTGGCAGATTCTCATAAGATGAAACAGACTCGTTGTTGTCAGAGGTAATTCCATCATCGGTCGTTTCACTTACCTGTCCGCTGTTTTCCATGGCAGGTTCATCGTTTGTTTCCGCATCTGCTTTTTCCTCTTCGTCTACAGAATCCTCTGTATCTGTATTCTCTGTCACTCCTCCTTCGTCCTGTGTTTCAGCAGCTTTCTGCATAGTTACCATTTCAGAAAACGGTGCATAATCCGGTACATTATTTTTCTCTGGATCTGCATTTTTTTCAATACCAGACTTCTCCGTCTCTACTGAAACTGTATCTGTCCCGGCAGAGACATTAAATACCAGATTACCGCCTGCAAGCAGCAGCGTCACAAGAATTCCCGGAAGAATTCCTTTGCGGAGTTTCCGAATGTTCACCATATACAGAATCCGATCTTTAAACACCATTTCGCTGTCATTAAGACTTGCTGTCACATATGGAATCTGATTTTCCATGGCCACTGTCCTGAGAAGCAGCTGTCGATATAATTTATGTTCCTTTTTATTAACTCTGCGAACAACTGCTGTATCACACAGATTCTCAATATCCTTATCCGCTTCTTTCAGCATGATAAGAAGAAAGGGATTGAACCAGTATATCGATGCACAGATTCGAAGGAGCATCTTATACCAGAGATCCCGATGACAATAATGTGTAAGTTCATGGTAAAAGATAAGTTTTCTTTCTTCTGCTGAATACCCGGTTGCTGGTAGATACAATTTTGTATGTAAAAGTCCTGCAAGAAGCGGTGTGGTAAGACCTGCGTTTTGCCTGAGTTCCGGTATTCTGCGTACGTGCTTCTTTTGACACGCTGCACGGTACATCTGAATACTCACCGTATCACTTACCTGCAGACTCATCCGTTCCAGATTCCTTATAGAAAAATAATATGCCAGCAATTCTCCTGTCAGTTTAAGTACCGCTACGCTCAGCCAGACAGCAGCAAAAATCACAGCCACAATTCCCAGCCATTTATCTGATTCGTACCTGACAGTTCTCTTTTGTTCCGGGATTTCTGTCAGATTTTTCATGTCATTGCTCGCAGATGATACGGTTTCTGTTATCTTCTGACTTTCCTCTGGTCTGACTGCGTAATCCGTTATCTTCGGGTTTTGCGTATTCTGTTGACTGCTTCTAAGTACTTTGAAATCCACCAGTGCCAGATTCGCCGGAAGGCGCACCGGAACACAAAGGCTTATCGTAATCAACAGCCAGATAAGGTACTTCCATCTCGCTGATACACGTCCTTTAAACAGAGTCGCAAGCACTTTTACCAGTAAAATTACTACTGCTGCAATAATATTCAGTTTCAGAATGTGCAGAATGAAAACCTCCATAATTCGCTATTCCTCCCTGTCCTCCAGGTTCTTAAGAAATTCACTGAGATCCTGGACTTCTTCTGAGCTGATCTTCTTTCCATGATAAAGTGAAGTTACAAACTTTTTTAGTGAATTCCCATAAAGTTTCTCAAGAACACTCTGGCTTTCATGTGCCTGATAATCTGACTGCGAAACCAAGGGTGTATACAGATTCATTTTTCCCTGTTTCGTCACTTCCACGAAATTTTTGTTCTCCAATCTGGTCAGCAATGACAAAATTGTTGTTGATGCAAGATTTTTCTTCATATTGATCACTTTCTCAATCTCCGGTCTGGTCATCGGCGGAGTATTATTCCAAAGAACGAGCATAATATCCAGCTCTGATTCCGGAAGTCTCTGGTAAGTTTTTTTCACTTTTTCACACCTCCTGTTACATATTTTCTACAAATGTAGGAATAATTCTATTTTACCACGGTTCACGGAAATGGCAAGGGCTTTTGCACAATTTGCAAATACCCTTGCCATTCCTGCAGCTACTAACCACTATCAGTCTATTTCTGTATAACTGTTGCCATTTTCATCACTCCATGTCCCGTCTCCGTTGTCCGTAAATCCTGTACCATTTTCGTCCTGGAAATAATAATCACCATTTGTAGTTTCCGTAACCGTCACAGTATTACCGTTTGCATCCTGAAGATCATGCTGCTCCAATGTATGTCCCAGATGATGAGTGTCATCATTCAGAGCTGAGTAGGTATTTCCATTTTCGTCGGTATAAGTTTCATCCCCATTATCGGTATAGTTCATTCCATCATCTCCACGATATTCACAAGAATAATCTTTGTGAAGAATGTAATTAATCTCAATGGTATTTCCATCACTGTCAACTAATGTCATTGGTGAGGTAGTAAGGATATCGGAATCATCATTGCTGTCCGAGGATTTTGTAGAAGCATTTTCTTCTGTATCGGAGGAATCTGAATCTCCTCCTGACTTCTGACTGGCAGTATCTGTAGTTGACTTATCAGAATCATCAGAAGAATCATCGGTCTGGTTTTCGTTCTCCTGTCTGGTAAGCGAAGGATTTCCAGGATAAGAAATATATTCTACAAATTTTCTGACGTCACTGATGTCATCTGCATCTTTTGCATATCCCACTGCCATATACAGGCTGTTTCCCTCTGAATAAATTGTCTGATAGCAGGCATCGTATGTGTCATTGCATTTGGCAATCCCTGTTTTGACATCCTCCAGTGAATATTTATAGATATTTACATAATCATTTCCGTTCGTATAGCTTGCATAGGTACCTTCCGTATCTGCTTTTTCCCATTCAGATCCAGCCGGCGGCTGTGTATAGAAATCGTTATTTCCTGCTGCCATAACCGTTGCAGCTGAAAAAATCCCAAGTGTTGCTACCGTCATAAGTGTCATAAATTTTGTCTTCATCGTGGATTCTCCTAGAATTTTATTTTCTACATCTGTAGAAGTTAATTATATTCTACAACTGTAGAATACAATTGTCAATTCTTTTTTCTATATTTTTCCTTCCACTGAGCTATATAAATCCAGAGGATCTTCATCGCTTTCATAAACACGTCCTTCGCCTTCTCCAAATGATTTGCGGCATACTGGACATGATAGTCAGAACTAACATTTCTTTTTTCATTTTTCTGCAATCATATTTCCACCAAAAGAGCCATTTTACGCCATTCCTGCAATAAAAAAAGGCCCTCCCGGATAGACCATGATTGTTCCTGTCCATCCAGAAAGACCTGAAAATAAAAATGTTATATTTTTTAGAAATTATCCATTAAATTTCTGCAAGCATTTAAATAAAATCATGGGTTTTGTTTTCCACAAACTCCCCATCAAAGAAAGCAAGAGCATCCGTGGCTTCCTGTACTTCTGTTTCCTCGTCAGAATATTCTATCTGTTCACCTTTCTCTTCCTGCCTTTCACACCATACGACCAGACGTTTGGAGGCATCTGTTCCACAGGTAGAAAGCAGAAGCGTCGGAACTTCTTCCTGCGTTCCAAGTAAAAAAGCATCTCCATCTGCCGGTGTATACTCGCATTTTACGATCACAAAGATCCATACCCCTTCATCCGGAAGATACAGATAGAGGATATGGTGTTCTTTTAAAAATTCATCGTCAAGGAAATTTCGAAGTCCGCGGAACATGCTGCCATCTTTCATATTGTGGCCATAAATGATGTTCTTGTCATCAGAAAAATCGGCATTGTTATCGGAATCCAGGAAAATGGCCCCTGCCACATGTTCTGTCTTCTTAAAAGTATGCGTCAGGTAATAGGAGTCATCGTTTCCCTGGACTACCGGATAATCAATGCTGGTATCCGGGATCCGGATCCATGCAACGATATCCGGATTGATCTTTTTTAATGCCTTAAAATCAACCACGGTCTGTTTCCCATCGCTTCCGTCTGTTCCTTCTGTGTGGTCATCCTCATCTGTTTCCTTGACGTATGTACGCAGGTCTTCATATTCCTGCACACCTTCCCGGTACATAAAGTAAATGCCAAAACCGGTACATACGCAAAAGCTGAGTACCATCAGGCAGACTGCCACGATCATGATTTCTTTTATGTGTCTCATACAAACCTCCGATTATTCTTCCTGGAAAGAGGGCTGCCGGTAAATCGAGCAGCCCTGAACCGTATTCCTTAATTTCCTTTTTTCTTCTTATACCAGATCACGCCGCCAATGCCGCAGGCAGAAAGGACTGCCAGAAAGATCGGAAGCCAGATGTTAGTGCTGTCCCCTGTTTTCGGGCTGTTTCCTGTCGGTGTGCTGCCGGAAGGGGATTTGGTATTTTTGATCTCTTTTACGATCTCGATCACCTTGGTTTTTCCGTCTTTGTATTCAAAGCGGATCTCTTCTTTTTTGCTGCTTAATTCATAACCATTTGGTGCTTTGGTCTCTACCAGGATATATTCCACGGTTTTCTCTACTTTTCCATTTTTATAAGTAGCAATCGGAATCTTGCCGCTTGTCGCTGTTCCGGTCTTATCCGTTACCAGTTTTTCTACGACTTTTCCGCTTTCCTTTTCATGCAGTTCAAATTCTGCTCCTGGAAGGGCTGCCTTACTGGTGGAATCGGTCTTTTTGATGACCAGTTTTCCATACGGATGTGCGTCCTTCATTTTGATTTTCTGGACTTTTCCAGTATCTTTCACCGTAAATTTCACATCTTCCGCAATGAGGTATCCATCCGGTGCCTGCTCTTCACGAAGGGTATATTCGCCTACCGGAAGTTTTTCGACCATATGCGGTTTATCCGTGGACGTCCAGCTTTCAACTTTCTTTCCATCTTTATCCAGGATGATCAGTTTTGCTCCCGGTACCTCACTGGAATCCGTAATGTCTTTCTTGCTGATTTCCACTTTGGTCACATCATCAAGCATCTGGTGTTTCTGTACTTCTTTTGTGTTTTCGACGGTAAATTCAATACTTTCCGCAGTCACATAACCATCTGCCGGCTTTGTTTCTGTCATCTTGTATTTCTTTCCTACGATAAGACCCTTGATGATATGTGCTTCCTCTTTGGATACCCATTCATCCACCGTATTTCCATCCTCATCTGTTACCTTTAAGGATGCTCCCGGAAGTTCTTTTTTGTCCGTCAGGTCTGCTTTGGAAAGTTCTACCGTAGTCTGTTCATCTTCAAAGGTGAACGCATACTCTGCAACACTGGTTCCACTGCCCTGGTACTCAAAAGTGAATTCCTGCGGTTCCTGGTCTGTCACATAGCCATCCGGGGCGGCAAGTTCCTTAATGTAGTACCTGCTATCAACCGGGAGATCTGCAACAAACTGGATCTTTCCATCCTCATCTGTGGTCTTCAGCTCGATCAGGGTGTCTTTCGCAAGGAGTACTTTTCCTTTTGAAGATACGATGTCGTCTGCTGCATAGAGGCCAAAGATTGCCCCGGAAAGTACTTTGTCACTGTCCTTTTCTTTTTTCAGGACTTCCACCTGTACCCTCTGGCGCGCATTCTGCCAGTCGGCACTATAAGTAACCAGAGGTGTATCCTGGTCACGGTATGTAAGATCCACATATCTTGGTTCATTATCCAGAACGTAGCCATGTGAGGTCTCTTTTTCCACGATGTAATAACGCCCAAGCGGGAGGTTATCCATCTGTGCGATGCCATTTCCATCTGTTGTAATGGAGCCGACCAGTTCATCTGCCGCATAATAATCTGCACTTACCCCGTCTGCTGCGCGGATGGCTTCTGCCGCGTAAACATTGAAGGTTACATCAGTCAGGTTTCCGGTCACATAGTTGAACAGGTGCTCGATCATGCCTTTTGCATTGTCAAGAAGGGATACGCTGTCTAGGAATTCCCCTTTCTTGTTTACCAGAAGTCTTGCTACCGGGACTTCATCTTCCATTTTGACTTTCTGTACTTCTGCAGTATCAGAAATCGTAAATTCTACGTCTGTTGCACGTAAGTAGCCGTATGGTGCAAGCTCCTCTCGCAGAATGTAAGTTTTTCCAACCTGAAGTCGCTTGATCACATGCGGGGAATCTTTTACGGATGTCCAGGAATCGATCACGTTGCCATCCTTATCCAGTACACTCATGGAAGCCCCGTCAAGTTCTGTTCCGGTCGTGATGTCTGCTTTTGTCACTTCTACCGTTGTCGGCTGGTTTTTCTTCACGGATTTTAATTTGATCGTTTTTACGTCCTGGCCCTGGTATGTGGCATCAAATTCCAGGATCTCATCGGAAGATACATAACCCGCCGGTGCCTGCAGCTCTTTCACATAGTATCTGCCCAGCGGAAGATCCAGTGTAAACGCTGCCTTACCTTTTTCGTTGCTTGTGATCTCCTGAAGCAGTGTGTCCGCTTTTACGATCACCTTGTCGCCGGAAGAAATTGCTTCTTTATTATATAATCCAAAGGTTGCACCTTTTAAAGTCTTTCCGGTCTCGGCATCCTGTTTTTCCACACTCAGCTCTACTTTCTGGCGTTCATTGGAAAATTCCAGTTTTTCTTCGATCTCCGGTGTGTTCTGATCCTTATAGATAAAGGATACTTCCTGACTGTCTGGATTTAAGACAAATCCGGCCGGTGTTTTTGTTTCTTTCACACGGTATTTTCCAAGCGGAAGATCTTTGATAACAGCTTCCCCATTTTTATCAGTGGTCACTGTTTTTACCAGGGTATCCTTTGCATAGATCACGTGACGGTTTCCCTGCTCGTCCACCTGATGATCCGGTGTGAAAATATCTTCTGCTGCGTAGATTTCAAATTCTGCCCCTTCCAGGGAAGTTTCTTCGTATACAAAATCCTTTTTAAAGGATTTTAAGGTTTCACCAGATTTATGGATCACCAGTTTACCTTTGACCGGATGGTTTTCATAGGTCACGGTAATGATGGCATCCCCGCTGACAGAATCCATCTGATAAGCTGTATTCTTGTCAACTTTGATCTCCACATACTGGGTATTCTGGGTGTAGCCATCCGGCGCGCTCACTTCCTCGATCCTGTAATTTCCGCATTTTAAGGATTCCGGAAGGATCAGGTAACCATTTTCGTCCGTAAAATAGGATTTATGGACAACCGTATTTGGATAGGTCGTTACCTGTTCCACATACTTTTTCGCATCCAGGTCATACACTTTGAATTCTGTATTGGCAAGGAGGACCGGCTGTTTGGTCTCATCATCCTGTTTCACGACCTTAAGCTTTGCTTTGAACTCATCGTCCAAAAGGACTCTCCATACCTGCGGTGTGCTGCTGTTCTCGGTTACGGTTACGATAAAATCATCTACCGGCATAAAATTATGCGGTGTTGTAGTCTCACGGACAATGTAGCGTCCATAAGGAATCGGGATGCTGCACGCATAGCCGCGTTCATCGGTAAACATTTCTGTTTTTCCGTCTTCTGTAAGAACGATCGGGGTCGCATTTGTAAAGTCATAACTTCCATCGTCCTTTACAGTCAGGCTGCTGATCAGATAAGCAGAGAATCCGGCACCTTTTAAAAGATCCGCATCGGTCTTATCATTATCCGCTGCTTTGATCAACTGGAATGGCTGTTTGATCACGTCTTCTTTGGAAACGGTATTTCGTTTTACCGTCTCTACCTGATCTCCTTCGTAGTTACAGTTTACATCATGCTCCTCTTCGTCCAGAAGATAACCTACTGGAGGCGTGATCTCCTTCAAATAATACTTTCCAAGATACAGGTTGCTTACACTTGCTTTTCCCGCTTTATCGGTCGTCAGGGTAGCTACCTGCTCGTCCTTTTTATAAAGGACTCCGCTCCTGCCATCCGGATGGTTAATGTCTTCCCTTGCATAGAGCCCGTAAATGGCTCCTTCAAATACGGCATCTCCCTGTGCGCTGTTTCCTGTCTTGCTGTCTTCTTTTACCAGGTCGATTGTTGCATTTACACGTTTATTTGTAAAGGTATAGCTAAAGTTTACCTTTTCTTCCTTATCATTGGTAAACTTAAAAGTGAAGGTGTAAGTATCCTCACTGTTTCTAAGGTAAAGTTCCGGTGCCTGGATCTCCCGGATGCTGTAGCTGTAATTGATCGGAAGTTCCGCTTTATAAGAAGCTTTTCCATCGGCTCCGGTCGTTGCTTTTTCAATCAGTGTTCCTTTGGGAACAACGGTCTTACCATCAACTTTGATATCTTCTGCTGCATACAGCCCGTAAATACCTCCGGAGAGCGGATTTTTGGTCTCTTCGTCCTGTTTTTCCACACGGACTGCTGCCTTCTGGCGTTCATTTAAAAATGTTGCACTGCCAGTCTGCACTTCTACGGTCTGGCCTGCATACACAAGCTCGACATTCTTGGACTCTCCTTTGCATACATAATTATCCGGAGCCTTCGTCTCGGTTACTGTGTAGGTGCCAAGATAGAGATCTTTTAACGTAACGCTTCCGTCATCTCCGGTAACCAGATTATCCTTGACAAGCGCACCTTTTTTATAGATGAGGGTGCCATCTGCCGCCTTGATATCTGCACCTGCATAAACACTGTAAACGGCTCCTTTCAATTTCTGTTTTTCGTAGGTAAATGTCACACCATTTTCCGTGACGGCAGCTCCGGTGAGCACTTCTCCTTCTTTATAAATGGTGAGTGCACCCTTTTGCTCTTTATCCGTTAAGTTCTTGGAAGCGGTCTGCCCCACGACCAGCTTTACCCCATAGGCTTTCGTATCCAGCACATATCCGGACGGGCCTGAAATCTCACGAAGGTAAACGGTATCCTGTGTTTTGGTGATCTTTACTTCGGATTCCCCTTTTGCATTTGTTGCCGGCATTCTTTTGATAAGTTTCGTGCAGGCTTCATCTGCATAGATGCCGTAAACGGCACCTGCAAGGAGCGCGTTGCTTCCCTTATCTTTTTTGATGATCTTGACCGTTGCTTCATCCGGCCAGTCTACCTCCAGGTTCAGCTCCAGTGTATCGGTATAATATCCAAATCCGATATCCTGGCTGTTCGCCAGCTTTAAGAGCATGGCATGGAAATTAAGCGGATAGTTGGATGTGATCGCATATTTTCCTTTCAGGCTTCCAATATTCTGGGTGGTTGCTTCCAGATGGAATTTTTCACCGCCCTTTACGCTCACATTTCCGGTCCCGGTTTTTTCCTGTCGTCTCATTTACAAGGGAGACCCCGTTTTCCAGATGGATCGTGATCACAAAAGCTGCATTTGCCTTCCATGTAAATGTCGGCTCTGTTGTCCATTTGCAGAAGCACTGAGCCCTGGTGTCAGTTCCATGGTCGTTGGATCCGGCATCTTTGAAAGGGCTGCCTTGATCTCTTTTAACATGTTTTTGGCAGTTGTCGAAAGGGAGCCGCCAAATCCGGATTCCCCGTCATATAAATAATCGACCAGATAATGCTGCATTGCACGGGTCTCGGAGGAACAGCCGTATTTTTCCATGATGGATTTGATATTATAGCCGTTGAATGTGCCGCCCCATCCGGGACCGCCATATCCGTAAAACATGGCCTTCCTTAAATAACGGTCATCGCCACCTTCATCCAGTTCGACCATATTTTTATAAGTCGTTCCACTTGGCGGGGACTGTTTACTGTGCTGCATACAGTATGCATAGACGGTATAAGTCTTTCCGCCTGCTTTGTAACGGATATACTTATAGGAATCATTTCCGCCCTGTCCCATAACAGAATCAAACGGATGCAGTTTTCCATCTGAATAATAGTAATAGGTATTAGCTTCAATGTCTGTTGAATCATCCCACAAGTCTCCATCGGAAGCTGCCACGGTACTAATACCGCCCTCAGCCTGGTCATATAGCACACTTAATGCAACATCATCTTCCGGCATCTCAAAGCTGAAGGAATTTGTTCCCTCATCGTAGCTTACTTCTGCATACAGAAGATCTTCGGTATTCTCTGTCTGGTTTGCTTCGACAAGACTTGTTCCCACTGCGATCAGGCTTCCCTGCGGGATATCACCGGAAAAGTTGACCATCTCCCCCGTCTGGTAACGTCCGTCCTCGTGGTCCAGTTCAATATTGAATTCATTTCCCTGTACGATGTCAACCTGATGGCTTCCATCCTCTGGTTCCTCATCGGAAAATCCTTCTGCTTCCTCTTCTTCTGGCTCCTCCGTTTCTTCCGGCTCTTCCAGAGTTTCCGGGGCATCTTCCGGGCTTATGGTCGGGAGGACGGGGTCTGCCTCCGGTTCGTCATCGCCGGTTTCCTGTTCCTGACCGCCATTGGATCCGTCTGTTTCTGCTTCCCTTGGTGTCACAGTAATGTTTCTGGCAACCAGATAGGCTTCCCCCGATGCGGGCGTAACAAGATATACGCATTTATAGGTCCCCGCATGGTTATAATCAAATACAGTCCCGTCTTCCATTGCTGCTTTTTTCAGTTCCACATGGTCTCCGTCAGAGAGTTTCAGTCCTGTAAAATCATTCTGAATATCAAAGGCTTCCCCTTCGGTAACCATAAGCGCAAGTTCCGGATCAGCAACGGTTTCCTCGATCAGTTCCTCCTCGCTTTTCTCCGTCTGCGTTTCTGTCTGCGTTTCTGTCTGCGTTTCTGTCTGTACCTCGATCTGCGTCTCGCTCTGTGCGGAAACGCCTCCCACCTCAGCGGCGGATACTGCAGAAGCTCCCGTCTGCAAGAGCGTAGTGCAGCACAGAGCAAAAGCCATCGCACCCGCCATCCATCTTTTCTTCCAGTTTTTTTCCAAGTGCACGTTCTCCTTTCATGATCGCTTTTTTCCCTGCAGTTTTCTTTTGGTCCGTCTCTTATCTGCATCGCTTTCTCCTTTCTTCCGGCTTTTTCAGCCAGATAAAAAGGAAACTGAAAAAAATTCCAGTTTCCCTTTTATCTGACCAAACATTTTATGCCGTCTTCCTGTGTCCTTTTTCCTCTTTTCGAAGGATCCAGTCATCCACGCCTTTGTAGTGTTCCATCCAGGTACCGGATGCATCGGTATCCCAGGTGACTCTTTTGCAGGATACATTCAGTTCCTCACAGATCTCATATAGTTTTATACAGCCTTTTCGGATCATGTCCCGTTTTCTGCGCTTTTTGGGGCATTCTCCATGATACAGATAAATTCCATGTTCACATTGCCGGCACGCACTTTTTTCATCGTGCTTACAGGACAATTCCATCATTTTATCCATGTCGTAACATTCGTAAACTCTTTTTAACCCCTGCTCTTTCAGTTTTCGCAAGACAGTTTCCAGTCCTTTATGATTGGAAACTCCAGGGACTCCGATATAAGGATTTCCTGTACACATCCATGCGATCTCTGCCTTTAAGATCCCTTCCGTTACGTAAACCGTGCCATCCTTTATTTTCCCAAACATTCCTGCCGGGCTGCCGCTTGATGTGCCTCTTTCTAAGCCGCTGCTGGTAAACCAGAGGTACTTCCGTTCTTTTAAAGGAACATCCAGCCGGATCTGGAATCCTATGATCCGTTCCTTCCCATCCCGGAGCGGGCAAAGATACCCGTTATTCTTCCTATAAAAAGCAGCTTCCCAGTCACCATCCCGGTTGATGAAAAATCCAGGAACCCCTTCCAGGCGAAATCCCTTTTTTAAGAGCTTTCTGGCAATGGTCACGGAATTCTCATCATCCGTACTTAAAAAACCTCGTTCTTCCATCTGTCTGACCTCATTTAATGTCAACCCACGCAGGAGGAGGTTCCTCCGGTGTGTTTCCTTAAGCTTAAGAAAAGTGAGCATTTCCTTATATACATGGTCCCGGTAATCCCATTCCTCTTCCGTAAGGGAAATGCGTTTCTTTTTAGAAACGATAGAAACGAACCCATTTCGTGTCGTGGACTGCTGTCTTTTATCCGTTCCAGAAAAAGAAAGTTCCTGCTTTATCTCCCGGTAGGCTTCTTTATACCGGTTTCTCCCATAAATGCCGGATAGTTCCGCATACAGTGTCAGCATATTTCCGGCTGCCCCGCAATGATAGCAATGGTAAACATTCTTCAGTTCTCCATTTTTGCGGATGCAAAAACTGCATTTTCCTCTTAAATCCCCACAAAAAGGACATTCCACCGGAAATTCGTCCTGGTAAGAATCACTCAGTCTTCGGATTGACAAAAGATCTGCTACTTCTGCGATCGTAAACGATTCTCTGGCATACATGCCTTCCTCCTCTTCATAAAAGATGGCCCCGTTCCCGGAGCCACCTCAAACTATTTCTCTGTTTTCAGGCTGCTTTTTGCATTTCCTTTTCATGATCCAAAAGAATCTTCGCAGCTTTCTGTATTTCCTGATTCTGGCCTTTGTAACGCTGTACCAGCCATTTGATCGTCTGGTAACCTCTGGCATCCTGCATCATTTTCCCAAGAGGGGTTCCGGCATAGACACCAAAATTGCAGATAACCTTTTCTGCCCATTTCACTTCGTCTTCTGCATCCTCTACATTATCTATATCCTCTACCGTTTCCTCTGCCGTCTCTTCTGGTGTTTCTTCCTCTTCTTCTGCATCAAAAGAAATCTCATCATCCTCATCAAATGGAACTTCATCCGTTTCTTCAACTGCACGGAAACCGTCTGCATCCGTCGCGGCAGTGATTTCCTCATCTACGGAGATTTCCTCGGTCTGAACCGGATCTTCCGCTTTGGTTTCTTCATCGGAAAATTCTTCCAGTCCGCTTTCACTTTCTTCCATTCCAAAAGTCATCTGTCCAGGAAGGTTTTCTTCTGTATCCGTCACTGCATATTCCACTTTTACAGGACCTTCTGATATGGCATTTCCATCACGCAGTTTTTTACAATCCGTTTTCTTTTCCCTGACCGGTTCCGTTTGCTCCTGCTTTGCTGCGGTTTCTTTTCTTTCTGCCTTTTCCTGTTTCTTTTTCGGTTTTTCCGGTTTTACGGAAGCTTCCTGCTTCGGCATTTCTTCTTTTTCCGTCCCACGCATGTCCGGATCGTCTATTCCAGATGCCTGCATGATGTTGAATTTATTTAAGAAATAATACTTCAGGCCATACGTCCATGCCGCACCTTTTGCTTTATCCGGTGCTTCATTGGTTCCAATGACATGCAAAAAGCTCCTTACCTTGTCTCCCGGACGGTCTGCATTGGTCCAGCACAGCTCCAGGTCAGCCTCATATCTCCAGAGTGTTCCCATTTCCTTTAAAAACACGGAATTGCCCTGTTCGTCCATCTGTGTCGGTCTTTCACTTAAGATGTCAAAATCGACCCCGTATTTATTAAGGGCCGGTGTCAGGCATTCATAGATATCATCCAGTTTTACAAAATCATAAGTAACGTCCTCACTGTACCGTTTGCGGATCAGCTTCGGCACTTTCTTCCGGATCCTGATCATCTTCTGGTTCAGATTCATGTAATTGTATTTACCCATATTATTCGTTTCCTCCTGATTTTTTCATTTTTTATACTAAGCAGAACGCGGAAGGCTTACCTCCGGCCCTGTCCCAGTCTTTTTTAACATTTCTTCCATTTCCTCCCGGATACATCCGATACAGATCTTCTTTTTTGAGATCTCCGGAAGTTTTTCAAGCAGCCACTTCTGGGCGAAAAGCTCTGCTGCCCGCTGTGGGTTGCTTAAATATTCCAGAAACATCCAATCAGAAAATTCCCACTTCATATCCGCAAAATGAAACTGCGGCTGATAGATCAGATCCTCCGGCCGCTTTCCTTTTTTAATAAAACGGTCTGCATTTAGCTGGATATAAACCCTGCTGATCTCCGGGATCATCTGTGCAGCTGCATACCCGCCTTTTAACAAAAGTTCATCCCATTGTTCCCGGATAAGTTTCTTTCCAATGCGGCTTATCTGTGTTTCCAGTTTCGGGATCAGATCCTCACGCACAGGAAAACCAAAATCATCCGGTATCCCGATCGGCTTCAGAAAAAGATCTTCTGCTTCATAAAGGGAATACTCCGGCATGTGGATCACGGCACACCAGTTCCGGTCTGTTTTTCTGTTTTCCTTTAAACAGTCAAAGAAAAAGAAACAGTTTCCATATTTTGCCTTTATAAACAGCTGTCCGGAAAATTCTTTTACTTCACAATCCGGCGATTTCAGCCATGCGATCAGTTTTTCTGCCTCCCTACTCTCTTTTAACCAATCCGGAAGTTTTCTATCCATCACATACCTCCGTAATTCAGATATATGGCAGGGAATACCTGGAATACACCATCTTTGCCCGTTTTAAAAATGCAGAGCCTTTTTCTGCTTTTGCAAACCATTCCACAAAAAACCGTGTCAGGTTCTGCTGCAGTGTCCGGTGGGTATCAAGGGCATAATCCACAAATTCCCCATATCCGTCCATACTTCCTGCAAGCAGGTAGCAGGTAAACATTTTTGCCATCTGCTCTTCATCTGAAGGATTGATCTCCATTTCCTCTGCACCTTCATACACCAGGCGCACCCTTTCTGGCTGTTCCTTTACATGCAGACACAGATCATCGGCCATCAGTTTCGATGCTTCGTTTCGAAGGTCGTAATATCTGACCTCTGAAAGACCTTTTAGCCAGGCAAACCCAAGATAAGTGTAATTGTCTTTTATTTCCTGCTGCTCTTTTGCCATGGACTCCATAAATTTTTTGTGTCCGGTGGGATGGCAGTTCAAGTATTCATCTACCAGCAGCCTTGCCACATCTTTTCCATTCGTAACCTTCATGTTTTCCTCTCATCAAAAAAAGACAGTCCATGCTGTCTCCATTCTTTTAAATCCTGTTAGTATTTTACAGTGCCAGGAATATCATATTCATGCCAGCGTTTTGACACACAGCCGGCAATTTTTTCTTCCAGAGCTAAAAGTCCTCTCTCATTCGTCTTTTCCTGCCTTGCAATGGTAATGGATTCACAGATCCCACAGTAGATCTCGTATGCGCTGCATGGCTCATCCCCAGTAGTAGCCTTAAACTGCTCCACGGTTTCTGCAAGCAGTTTTTTTTCCAAATCCCGCCTGCTTCATGATCCCTGCCATGGCATTTGCCGGATGCTCGATCCAGATATCACACAGCCGCATGACCCCTTTTAAGACTTCCCGGTAGTAATCGAAGATCGACTCTATGTTTTCCGTGAAATCTTCCATTCCTTTACAGTTTTTGTGCGTAACCTTCAGGGCATTGCCAAGGATCACATTTCTTGTCGGCTCCTGCAGGGAATAAAAAATATTCGCTCCGGACACACCAACGTCTGACGTAGTGATCCGTACAACTGCTTTTATGTCCTTATCGGTCTTTCTTCCATAATTCTGCATCAGTTCCTTATAAACATCTGTAAGTTTCGTATCTTCCAGCTGCCAGGACGCCGTAACAGAATAATGGTCTGCATAGCCGTTTAAAAACGTTGCCTTCTCATAGTCCCCATGGATATATGCCGAGGTAACCATGTACATATCCGGCATGGATATGATGGCATAATCTTTTTCATCACCGGACAGGACTGCCCTTATTTTTCCTTCACAGAAACGGATCAGTGCTCTTCCTCTTGCAACCTTCAGGCATTTATTCAAGATCTCTGCCAGTGTTTTCTTATCGACATCTGCCAGGGCTTTGCCATCAATCCTGGCCCGTCCTTTCAACGATTTGATTGCTGAATTTCCTATATAACAGATCCTCTCGGGCAGGATAAGAACCAGCCTGGAATGAGATAAGGTATCTTTTTCCAGTGCTTCCAGGGAAATGCCCGGAACCTCTGTACAGGTTTCCTCTCCTGCAGCTGCCACCTTTAATTTCTTACTGGTGACCCGGATCCATTCTGCCCGGCTGTCTATCTCTTCCAGATACTCGCACAGTTCCTTTTCTGTCCGGAACTCCTTATAAAAGTCATCTTTATAATACATAATGTCCGCCTTTCCACGCTAGCTGAAAATCCGGACTTCAACAGCCTGTATCTTTCCATCTTCGATGCAAAATACATAGCCGTCTTCTGCCATCTCCATAAGCATTCCAATTTCCAGTGCATTTGCGTTTTCCCATTTAATTGTCTCCATAATCGACCCTCCTGATTTTACAATGTGTTTTCTTTTTTTGATGTTCTTAAGGTATTTCTTTTTGCAGTTTGTTTAACTGACAGTTTCATTCGTGCTCCTCCTTTCTGCTTTTTATGCAATTAGGCGTTTGCGAAACGCCAAAAGCCGCATAAATACGGCATTTTTTTGTTGTTAAAATAAAATATCTCCTCAAGGTTTATGGTAAAATAGAATTGCCTAGAAACTAATTAACCAATCCACCTAAAGGAGATATACCTACATGATAACATATAAACAGCTCACTTTGGC
>ENA-OPZZ01000618-OPZZ01000618.1-human-gut-metagenome-genome-assembly--contig:-NODE-618-length-27221-cov-6.434967_pt1 | contig 27221 bp, 15 predicted proteins | sample MGYA00242487_ERZ504511 | MGnify/ENA primary metagenome ERZ504511 (study PRJEB26092, sample SAMD00036241) | human gut metagenome | host: Homo sapiens | study: EMG produced TPA metagenomics assembly of... | reverse complement strand
GGAGAGATGTTAAAGATTTTTCTGGCAGAAGATGAGGTTGTAGTCCGTGAGACGATCAAACGAATGATCCCGTGGGAGGAACTTGGCTTTGAGCTGGTAGGAGAAGCGGCAGATGGTGAGATGGCATGAAAATTTCAAGAACGATATGGATTTTTGCTTCGAGCATTGAGTACGTGCATCTCGTGGAATATCTGTTTCTTCTGCATTCAGATTATGTGTGTGGATAGGATCCATGCCGCAGACGGATGTGGGCAGCTGTTTGTGGATGACCGGATGCTTTTTTGCGGAATGCGATCATAAATTTAAAGAATTCAAACAGATCTTTGTTCTTTTCGAGCATACGCCAGTCCAGCCAGGAAGTAATGTTGTCCTGGCAGATCTTTATTCTGGCGACAACCGAGGCCCAATGAGAAGCTTACCAGAGTTTGGAGAAGAACTCACTCCTGAAGGCGCACTGGCTGCCCTCTACAGAGAAGAATATGTTTTTCCTACTCTTGATGGCAGGATTGAGGACAATTCAGACGATGATATGGACAATGTCCGCGCCGAGATAACTGAGAGTTTTCGCTATCTGATCGGCAATATCGGCCGAATCATGGATTATTATCTTTCCCGAAATACCGATACTGTTTTTGATTCCGTTATGTGCTGTGGCGCAGGTGCTGGTGTAAAAGGCCTTCGGACACTTTTTAAGAATGAATTACAGTATGACATAATGATTCTTAATGATATGGAAAACTGCACGCTTCCGGAGTTTGATAAGGGAGAAGGCCTCTTCCTTTACACAGCAGTTCTGGCCCCACAGGTCTCCGGTGTGAATCTGATGGAGAAGATCAGCAAAAAGCAGGGAGAAAGAGCGGAGAATTTAAGAAGTGCAGCTTTTGTCTGCACAGTTGGTGTGCTTGGTGGAGTTGTGCTGGCTGGTGTTGGTATTGGATGCAGAATGTATCAGGAGCATGTACGGGATCAGCTGAATAAGAGGATAAATGAAGAGAGTTCGATCGAAGCAATCTATTATGCATATACCAATGCCAAGTACAACTATGAAAATTTCCAGAGAATGTATCAGTATACAAATACTCCGAATGAAGGGCTGAAGACTTTCCTTGAAGAAATGGAAGAGAAGATGCCGTCGGATATTACCGTAGAAACATTCAGTTCTACCGGAACACAGGTAAGCTTTTCTATGAGGGTTTCAAGCAAATCGGCGGCAGCTAACACACTGATGCAGCTTCGTACGTTTGAGAGTCTTTCAGCAGTCACCACAACAGGACTGGAGGAAAGTGAAGACGGCACCGTATCCATGAGTGTGATCTGTACCTATTCAGATCCGGCACCAATGGACGATGAGACAGCAAACTAAGGAGGCAGACAGGACATGAAAGTGTCAATGCGTGATAAAAAAATACTGCTGATGTTTATCGGCATTCTGGTGTTCTTCGTGGGATGGTATTTTGGATATCGTCCGCAGATGGAGAAAGCTGACCAGATAGAGGACCTCAACGGAGCATTGGAGGAGCAGTTGCAGGATCTGCTTGAGCTTGCAGCAAATAAGGATTTCTATGTAAGTGAGACTGCTTCAATCAAAGATAAAATCAGTGAATATATATCCGAATTTCCGGCAGATGTACGCCCGGAGGATGGAATCGTACTTGCCAACAAGATGGAAAATGAACTCGGATTCCAGATCACAAACGTAGGTGTTGGTGAAAAGGAATTTGTTGCTTCGATTGACGGAAGCTCAGAGGAAGATCTGGCGCAGTCACAGGATCAGACAATGTCTGAGCAGGCGAACACACAGACGCAGGAGCAGATCGATAATATCGAAGGAACCGACAGTCAGGCGGAGGAAAATCTTCAGAATGCTTCAGATGCTGCAGTGGCAGATCAGAGCAGCGATTCACAGGTACCTGTTCTTTATCGTACGCAGGTAACTCTGCAGTTCAACGGAACTTATGCAGGGCTTAAAAAAGCAGTTCTTTACGTTGCAGACCAGAGTGGAAGAATGACACTTGACAATGTCAATGCGTCCTATGATACTTCCACTGGCAACCTGACTGGAACGATCATCGTAAATATCTTCTCGATGTCAGGAACAGAGCGTACTTACACGGAACCGGATGCTGGAAGCGTGGCATACGGAACCGACAACATCTTTGGTACAGTTGAGCAGAATGCACCTGCTGAAGCATCCGATCAGAATACAGATACACAGAATACTGATGCTCAAAATGCAGATGCACAGAGCACCGAAGCACAGGCAGATACTGCGGAGACAGATGCGCAGCCTGCACAATAAATACGAAATATACATTAGAGGGGGAGAATCATATACCCCTCTAATGCTGTTTTTTGAAGAATGCTAAAGGAGCGGCAAATCAATGAAAAAAAGAAAAAATGCCGGTATGAGTCTGATCGAAGTTATCGTTGCCGTTGCCATTTTTGCCATTACGGCGGCGGTTCTTCTTCAGAGCTTTGTGACCTCAGGACGAATAAACCGTAAATCGAGGATCTATCTGGAGGCGACTACAGTAGCCCAGAATATCATGGAAGAGATCAAGGCCAAAACCTTTGAGGAGGTTTCGCTGGCTTTTAACTATCCAATCGACAGTGTCAGAAATACAACAAGACTCACATTCCTGAATTCTCAGAGTGTAAGAATCCAGAGTGGAGAGCTGGGAGTCAGAGAAGTACTTCGATCATCGGATAAAACTGGCAGCGGTGATTATGTGTATTCACCAGTCAGCCAGTCCAGGGATGATCTGGATGATTCTAAGGTAACGGCATCTGTCCTTTCTTCGGATGGTGGAAAAACATACAAATTCAATCCACGAAAATCTGGTGAAAATGCGTCAAAATATTATTTTGAACTGACGAATGTAAAAAACGATAAGGAGAGTTTTGATGCTCTTGTGACATTTGACGGAAGCAAGACGTCCGGCTATAAGAAAAAGACTGCAGCCAATACGGAGCAGGGCAAGAATGATTACGAGATGCCGAATGTCGCAAAGATGGACAGAAAATCTTCGGCCCTGTTGATCGAGGAGAAGGATGTCAATATCGACAGTCTTTATGAAAAGATGAAGTCATGGTTTGGTGGATTTGAAGGAAAGACTAATGAGGATAAACTTGATCTGATAGATGATATTTACAGTCATTCTGTCAGAACCCTGACCGTTCGTGTGGAAGAAAACAACGGTACTGTCAAGGCTGAAGCAAAACGTACTCTGGACCCATGGAAATGGATCAACGATAATTACAGTGAGGAACTGGAAGAGGAGTTTAAGAACAATGATAAACAGCAGTCAAATATCATCGACACCGAATACACAACATTTTACAGTTCCGATGCCGGTGAGAATCTGAAAAATATATTTGTTTTTTATTATCCAAATTACAATTCCACAAGCAGTGTGACACCATATGACCAGATCATATTCGATAACCGAATCAACTGTGAACTGAATTTCTATGTCAGCAAACAGAAGGATGAAGAAAACAATGTTCCGACACATCTTCAGGAAAGCACTTACCGTATGGCTCTGACAATACTGGAGAATCCGGCAGAGCGCGGAAAGACCAACTGGAATACAAACGTCGGACTTTATCGTGCGGTGACAAAGCTACGCACAAATCTGGATTATGATATCAGTGATTCAGCTGCAGCTGAGGGTGAGTTATCTACTTCTTCAAAGCGTAAAACCTCACAGATGACCCTTACCTACCAGTCGGTCAACAAAGATGGAGCCAAAGGTATTAAAGTAAGCGGCAACTCAGCCAAAAAGATTCTGGACTGCAACAGTCTGGATGACAGAGAAAACGAAGACCGTATCTATACAGTCAAGGTTGAGGTTTTCAAAAAAGGCGCTGCAGAGAAGAATTTTCCGGACAGCGAGCTGATCGCATCACTGGATGGTTCCAAAGAAGATTGATTTTTTCGGGAGAATGGTAATGAAAGAGCGCAAAGACAACAACAGAGGATTTTCCCTTTTTTCAGTACTGATCGCAGTTTCCTTTGTAGCGATACTGGGAATGCTGATCCTGTATATTGCTCTGGCAAACTTTAACATGAAGGTCACCGACCTCAAGGGAAAAGACAGTTTTTATACAGCAGAACGTGCACTGGAGGAAATACGTACAGGACTCCAGGAGGATGTGGGCGAGGCTATGTCCACAGCATACACAAAGGTTCTGGAAGATTACGATAAAGACAGCAATACGCAGGATGCGACAATGGATGCACAGCGTCAGAGCCAGTTTGAGACATTTTTTCTGGATGAACTGGTCAAAAGAGTTGGAGACAATGGAAGCAAGAAGCAGTACAGTCTGCACAAACTGATTGACTACGTGGATCTTTTAAAAGATTCTTCTGTGTTTGATGCAAAGAAAGAATCACTGGTCATCACAAATCCGTCAGACAGTGCCGGAGCGGAAATGAGTGTGATCCGAAGCACCGGAACTTCCAATACAAAGAGCGGGATTCTTCTTAAGAATCTCAAAGTCATCTATGTTGACCCGAAGGGTCATGCAGCTATTATCGAGACAGATATCCGCCTGGGTGTACCGGCAGTACAGTTTCCGACGCCTTCTACTCTGCCTGACCTTATGAATATGATCGTTGTAGCAGATGGAGGAATCGTCTGCGAAGGAAATGCAGAGAGCGAATCTACAATCCAGGGAAGTATTTATGCCGGGCTTCTGCCAAAGAGCAAGGCAGAAGAGACAGAAACCGCGCAGGGAGAACTTTCCACGCAGAGTATTCATGTGAAAAATAATGCTTCCCTTAAAATCAATTCCGGAGATAAGGTAGTCTGCGCCGGTGAGATCAATATTGGAAACGGCAGCAGCTTTGCAAGTGCTGCAGGCGTGAATCTTTGGGCAAAGGGACTGAATGTGGAGTCTGGCAAAGAAGTCAGCCTGGAGGGTACGACATATTTTGCAGATGACCTGACAATTTCCGGCAAGAACAATAATGTAAAGCTCGCAGGAAATTATTATGGCTTCGGGTCAGAAAAATCAGCCCTGAATGAGAATTGCCTCTTTAAAAATATTTATAGTGGTACTGGTGAGGATGCAGAAAATACAGGGAATACTGCGGCTCAAAAGAGTGCTGACCTCAGCAGTGCTATCGTTATCAACGGAAAAAATACAACACTTGATCTTTCAGACCTGCAGAAACTGATGCTGGCAGGCAAAAACTACATCGCAAGTTCCAAAGTGACTGGAAAACAGGTGAACAAAAATGACATCATGACAGGTGAGAGTATCACAGTCAAAGGTACGCAGCTTGCCTATCTGCTCCCGGCAGAATTGCTTGGAACCGGAGAACAGAGCTATCAGAATCCGATGGATGTAGCAACATTTCAGGAAAAATTTGCGGGAGTCAGTCAGACTGGAAATATTGCAGTAAAAATGGATACGCCTGTGGCAGCCTGGGGCGGAAAGACACTTCGAGACCTCGGGGTCGATGTGGAGAAACCGGTGCAGACTGTTTTTTATAATGAGCCAGGTGGTGCAAATTATGTATATTTCTATCTGAACTTTACCAATGAGACGAATGCGGCTGCATTTCTTCAGAATTATCTTGCAGTCAACCCGGATGCAAAAGCAAATATGGATAAATATCTTTCCTTCTACTTTGGTGGAGAAAACAGCGGAATCACGGTAAAAGATGTGGATTCTTATCTGCGTTATGTTACAGGCGGAAATGTTCTTTCCTATGATGGAAAAACAGATACCAGTTCCCTTCAGGCGGCAACGGATACCGATCCTGCTGATGACAGCAAGCTTGTGCAAGAACAGATTGGTTACCAGAACAGCTGGTATGCACTGAACCGCAAGATGATCTCCAGCTATGATCTGCTCAACACCGCAGTTGTGGAAGGCCAGGATGGTGCTGGAAATAATATCACTCATAACGAGACAGAGAGCAGCAGAAGTGTGTATGACAATCTTGTCAATGAGAAAAAACTGGTTGAATTTGTCAAGAATAATGTGAATGACGGAACTTTAAAGTATGAGTTTACTGCGGGTGAAGAGGATGGCGGCCTGAAAGCAATCATGTACCATAATGGTGGAAATAGTGTGATTTCTGATGGAACCAACGTGCAGGGAACTGGAACAGCGCTAGAAATCACTTCTGATCTAGCTGAAAAACTTCGTCTGGTCGTATGTACCGGAGATGTAGTGATCAAACAGAATGTAAGCTTCAAAGGAATCATCATGACCAAAGGAACTCTGACCCTGGAAGAGGGAGCTTCACTGGAATCCTCTCCGATGGAAGCTGCAAAGGTCTTCCAGTCCCAGATTAACAAAACCAACGAAACAAATACAGACGTAGTCAAAGCACAGGATTTCTTCTGGGATGGTGATAAATATGTTCTTGGAAATACGGTCGTATCCGGTTCCGGCAGTGATCAGAACAGCTCAGATTCCTACAGTGCTGCAGATTACGTATCCTATGAGAACTGGAAAAAAGAGTAAAGGGGGGAAGAAGCGTGAAAAAAACACACAAGATGAGTGACAAAGGTTTTACACTGGTAGAACTGATTGTTGTAGTTGCAATTTTTACGATTCTTCTGGGAATTGCAGTTCCTTCCCTGAATTCGATCTTAGGTTTTCGAGTAAACCGTGCGGCAAATTCCATTGCATCGGCACTTGACCGAACCAAAATAGAAGCTTCCAGCCGCCTGGTTGGGGAGATGAAACTGGAAAAACGCGCGGATGGATATTATATCAGCTATTATCTGGACCACGGCAAGGTGGGAGGAGCATCTCATGTGACTGAGGATGACCCGGAAAAGATCGCCCCGGCCAGAACAGAGATCAGCTATACGACAGATGCGGATGGTACTTCACATGTTATGGCGGCAGGAGACAACCTTATTCTTACCTATGACCGCGCGACAGGAGGTTTTTTGCCGATACAGTCAAAGGTGATTTCACAGGATGAAATACTGAATGATCTTAACGCAGGGAGTGACGTTCCACTTGAAAGAACCGGAACATACTGTACTTCTATTACCGTCAGTGGCGGACGAAGATACAAAACGCTCAGTCTGATAAAGGAGACGGGCAAATACAGCATTACAGCAGGATGGAACTTATGAAAAAGAGAGACAATAGATTAAAAAAGAATAGCGGAGGTTTTACACTGATTGAGCTGATCGTCACAGTGGCGATCATTGCGATATTTTCAGGTGTGATCCTGAGCTTCATAGATATCGGCTCCAATACTTACCGAAGCACTTCTAGCAACGCAAAAGTGCAGATGGAGACGCAGGAAGTTGTCGACAGAATGGAAGACCTGATCATAGATGCCAACCGCAGTGTGTATTACGCAAATGGTACTGGAGCTGCCATGGGAAGCGCCATCTCCGATGATATTGACGGAGCGGACAGCATCGGCAACAAAACATTTATCGTATGCAATGAATACAAAAATAACGATGGCAAGACCAGCCGTTATATCTGTGATGTGATCGACTGGAACAAAGCGGAACAGAAGGTTTACTACAGCCAGCGAGAATATGATGCTGCATCCAGCAAAGATGACAGCGGAGTTCAGAATGCAGATTCCGAGGAGGAAGAATCTGAGAATACAGAATCAGGTCTCGCTGCGTTGTCAGATGAAGGTTTTTCTGACGACAGTGCAGCAGAGAATTCAGGGAGTGATATTTCAGCAACAGTCCGAAATCAGAAACAGACCATCAATCAGTCCGTCCTTGCAACAGGAATCGTAGATTTCCACGCAGACGTATCCAAGGTAGTTTCCGACAAGATTGTCCGCTTCCAACTCTCAACGATAAGCGGAACCAAAGAGATTAAAACCCTCCACAGCGTAAGCCTTAGAAATCCAATTAAGGTTCTCGCCCCGGATGACGCGTTTAAGAAATCAGATGCCACAGATGTCGGAATCAAAATCCTGAATGCCCCTCAGACCATGAAGCCAGGTGAGTCCGTGATGCTGAGCTGGAACCTGACAGGAAACGGAAGCATTGATCAGAGTTCTGTAGTGTGGAGTTCTAATATTATGACAAGAGGATGGTTCTCATCTCAGGATGCAACCAATGGAAAATTGACAATTGATCCAAACGCAACGCCAGGATTACTCACGGTTACTGTAACTGCAATGACAACCGATGGAAAGATGATTTCGGATTCTGTAGTGATCAATGTGGTTGTTTGAGTATATCAGTTCCCAAGAAAAATGAAAAATGGCCTGAGAATTCTAAGATATATGCTAAAGCATTAGTGGACGGTGTCTGGTACACCGCATCAAAAGTGGTAACAGAAGATAAATCAAAATAATTATCTGTAGGTGACTTTGACCGAATCTAAGGAGGCACACACATACACATGAAACGTAAACACAGAAAATTTCTTATATCCGGCACGGCTGTGGTCGCAGCCGGGGCATTGGGAATCGGAACGCTCATCCAGACGAGCCTGTCGGTGCAGGCTTCGGTCGAGATGATGCCCGGTATAGAGACAATCGTGGATGAAAATTCCAGCGAGAAGCCATTTCGGATTTTGGAACTGGTGAGTAACAGCGCAGATGCAGAGCTCGGATACTATGTGTCCGGGCAGGAGCCATCCGTGAAGCTTTACACCTGGCAGTATCAGGATTCCAACGGCCAGCTACAGACCATGCATTTTTCCAGTCTGGCAGAAGGTCTGCAAAAACTGCCTACAGCAAAGCTCCGACAGGAGTTTGCAATGAATGTCCGTCTAAATGCAGATGGTGAGATAGATACTTCGGCTTCAACAGGAATCCGCTCAGTGCGTGACCTTACCGGAGATAACGTACCGGTTTCATATCCCGATTATCAGGAAAAATACTTTCTTTCATCAAGCGATGATGCAGATCAGTGGAAGGAAATCGATTTCACTGATCCGACAGGCAAAAACACCCGAACCGACAAGGTACAGGTGAAGGGCGAGTATCAGGAAAACACAGCGCACACCGGAGACTACACCAGAGAAGAGCAAGAGTATTACCCGATCAAGGGAAGCCCTGTTGATGATTCTAAAGAGAAATACCGCGAAAATATCCAGAACTTTTATTTTTCAGAAAGTGATGAGAACAGCCGCGGTGCATATGATCTGGATTTCGAGACAGTGACAAATGAGACTATAAACAAAAATCTCAAGGCAGGAGCTGGCAACACACTTTCGAAGGAATATGATCCGGATAAAGGATTTTTCGGCCTTTATGAGAATGTATATGAAGATCTTACGTCTGTGATGGCAGAGAACATCCAGAAACATATTTACACATTTCCTGGCGAAAATACGGCAAAAGAGTCATTACGAAAGCTCTATGAAAATCTCCAGTCTTCGATCTCACAGGTCGCAGATTTCTCATCAGGTGACATTGGAGACAGTGCAGATACATCGGTTGATACAGAATCGACTCCGACAGAATTTGGCTCAGACAGCTCTTCACAGAGCCCGGCTTCTTCTGAGCCAGACAACGGAGATTCCGTCAGCTTTGACAATGGCTTTGCCGACAGCACAGGAGATATTTCTTCCGATGGTTCTGTTGATGAATGGAATGACACAGATAGCGAAATAGAATCCGAGGCAATGGGTGCGGGAGATGATTTCGGTTCTGATTTTTCAGATACAGATTCGGGAGTGACAGACAGCTATGACGAAAGTGGTATAGATGACAATACTTCGGATGCGTCAGATTTTACTGAAAGTGCGGATGATAACGCAGATGTCGGTGAATCTGTGGATGCAGAAATGACTACAGCAGATGAGCCTGTGGGAGATCCGCTTCTGACAGAAAGTGTCAAAAAAGTTCAGGAAGTTGATACAAATACAGAAACAAACACAACTCCGGAAACAGTCGGAGATAATCCTGGAAAGCAGGAGAACCCATATGTTTATGTCAGTGAACAGATCAATGTTTTTCCATATTATAAATATACAAAGCTTGGTACATTTTCTTATGTGATCGCAAAGCAGCAGATGGTTGCGCAGAGGGACAAAGCAGCACAGGATAGCGGTGAGAGCATTACTCGTCAAAATGGAGATATTGTCCTGGAAAATGACCAGTACTATTATTACAAAGTTGATGATGCCGGAACAAATAAATATCTGCTAACGCTGGTGACCGGACGTCAGCCGGTTGCATATCAGGACATTCAGCAGATTCCGGAAAATCTTGGATACGACTATTATTATCGTGTAAATGGAGTTTATTTCTGCTGTACAGATGGTGACAGCACTGATGAGAACAATAATTATAAATTCACTGGATGGTATTATGTGAACTATCAGGATCAGTCGAACATTTATGTACAGGCAGAGAATTGGAAAGTAGCAACCTATTATGTTTCCGATGCCAGTTATACTTTGACACCAGGAACAGGAGATTTTGATTTTGTACCTGATGATAACGAAGATCCTCAGTCAGTCCAGGTAAATCATATGTATTACAATGGTGGGCTGACCAATAACGACTGGTTTAAAAAGTTTGTATTTCATCTTCAGCCAAAAGCAGATGCTTCAGCAGAGGATGGTGAATTTGAAAACTTTAACATCCAGGTAGACACGATGAGCGCTGATTCGTCAGGTGATTCTCTTCAGGCAGTATATGCGTCCGCAAGCACAGATACCAGTGCAGATGCTGCCGGACAGGAAGATGATAGCGAAGATATACAGGATATTTCAGTAGATACGGATGAAGAAAACATCGAAGAAGAAGCCGTGGCAGACGAGCAGTCGGATGACTTTACCGACAGCGTTGATATGGAGCCGGTGGAGGATGCGGGCGAAGCCACAGATTCCGGTACAACATCAGAAGAAGATTCAGATGCTCAGAGCGAGATAGATGTCGAAGAAGACAGTATCGACGAAGCAGGAGATGCTGAAACTACAGAAACCAGTGCAGATCCTCTACAGACCGCACTGGAAGGCTATGACCTGATCTACGTGAATGGTAAATTAAGTCCAGATATGGCAGCAGCCCTAGAAGGTGCAGTTTCATCAAATACTCTGCCGTGTATAATCAATAATGCCCGTGATGGAGTTGCAAATTCACTGAGTGAGAACATGAGGGCTGACTTTGTGAAGGCTGATACAGAGGATGCAGATGGGCATTATGTGAATAAGTATGTATATTTCTTCAAAAATATGCTCAATGAATCAGTAAATGAGCAGGAGCTTCTGAATAAAGATTTTAATAAAACATTTACTGATACTCAGTCAGAGGGATTCGAAGAGATCAGCAGCTATATTGCAAGTGAAAATAAATACAGGGAACTGGATAAGGATGAGTCAGGCAAAGCTGTAGAAAAATTAAGCTCCGATCTGAGCTTTGCCAGAGCAATAGAGTATATTCTGAATTATAAATATAAAAGGATCGAAACCGTAAAAAGCGATATTTCAGTACTTGCGATTGAGCCGGATAAGATCACCAATAATAAAGAATTAAAGGAAGAAGATGTACGGAGATGGCTTAATCAGGATTCCTATAAGAAGGCTAAAATCGATAACGTTGAAGTTTGCTGTGAACAGACAGATGGAAATGAAAAGGATCCAAAGGGAAATGCAATAGATGGTGATGAGAACACATTCTGGCATTCTCGATGGACAGAGACTCTCCATAGTGATAATCATTGGATCAAAGCATATTTCTCTGAAGCTCAAATGGTTAATACATTTGAGTATCTGCCTCGTAAATCTGGAACAAATGGAACAATAAGCAAATTTAACCTGACATTTTATGATGAAAATGGAGAAAGTATTAAAGAAATCTCAGACCAGGAGTTCTCATATACCGATACGACATACAATACTCTGAAACAGATTACATTTGATCCAATCGAAAATGTTAAATCTGTTAAAGTAGAAGTCATAGATGCTTTTACTGCTGATAATAGAAAATATGCTTCCTGTGCAGAACTTGGTTTCTATTATTCAGGAGATATTTCAACGACACCAATCGTCACGAATATGACTTCTTCGGAGTATGTTGGTCATATTGATGATATCAATTCAGAATATGATATGCTCTACATCGGAGATGGAGAAGGACAGACTTCTTTTAATAAGTATATCGTTGGTGATAATGGAACTCTTTATACGCACGTTGGCGGACTGAAGGATAGTCTTATAAGATCTGGAGATGGCAATGACTATAGCATGATGGGGCTTTATCCTCAAGATTTTAATGCTGATGGTTCCATGAATACATCATCAGCTACAGCGTCATTCAGAGGTTCCGGAAATGATATTACAAAGCAGCAGTATAAAGAACTTATGAGCTTTGTAAAAAGTGGATATCCGGTTGTTCTGGGCGATGCTTTGGTGGAGAACAGGGAAAATAATACAGTTTCTTCAAAAGTGGATAACTCTTCTTATATGTATAAATTTCTGAGTGAAGCTTTGAAATATGAGAATGTATTTTCACGTTCAGAATTGGAAAAAGGAAATGAACAGATTGTATTCCTGACTATGCTGTCAAAACCATCAATCGAGTTTTCTGAGAATGGGAAACCGGCAGAGGCTCCTAGAGATGGGCATAATGTTGGTGAAGCAATTAAGGATGCATCCGGGAAGAAGCAGATATGCTCTTATAATTACGTTTCCGGGGAGATGACATATCGATTTAAGATTGCAGATGAAGCAGCAGTGCTGTCAGCCGGAACAAGGTATGATTGCAGACTCTACTTTGATCTTAATTTTGATGGTAATTTATCTGAAGCTGAGGAGCAGGCTTCCTACATAGAAATTAAAGATTCTTCTCAAAATGCTATGAATCGTGTAACAGATGCCAAAGGGAATTCGTACTATGAATTAAAAGCAGGTGAGGAATACACAGTAACGCGAAAGCTTCCTTCGGGATATCATAAGCTGATTGCATGGAAGTTGGAAATCGTTAATACCTCGAATACCAATATCAGAGTTTCAGAGACAGGATATTCAAAGCAGACCGGTAATGGAATAAAGGAAAACATCAATGTGCTGCAGATTGTGCCTAAAATTACACGTTCAAATGGAAAAACAAATAATAATTATGGTACATGGGATCTTAAGGCAGACTTAGAGAATAGTAACAGTAAGTTATATAGTTATGTAAATAATCTTGAGGATTTTAATATCGAAGTTACCAGAGTAACAGTAGATGAGTTCTCTGCTGACAGAGCAACGGCAGATAATTATCTTCAGAATAAACAGATGGTAATTATTGGATTTGATGATGTATATCAGAATATTAAGAAAGATGGAGTGGATGCTCTGCTCGAATATATTAAAGCCGGAAAGAGTGTAATCTTTTCTCATGATACTACTTCGTTTTTTAATTATAATTATGATAAAGCACATAATTATGTTTTAGGAACTGGTAATGATAATGCTCTTTATAATCAATGGATGCGCGCAAATGGAATAAACTGGGGCGTTGAGATGAATACAGTCCTCAGAGAGGTCGTTGGTATGGACCGTTATGGAATAACCAATAAATCTACTTTTACTGGGTCATCAGAGACGGTTTCTGATCTTTTGAAAAAAGGAACGGATCTGACAGATGGAACTGAAGTTTCATTTGCGGAGCTTATGAAGCTTGCCGGAGATGTGGCATATCAAAGTGAAAGTGCAGGTAAATCCAGTTACAAACAGACTCAGGGATATACCAATATTCAGCTAGAATCAACTAAAATTAAAGATCAAAGCAATATTGTTACTACTGCAACAAAGGTTAACGATGGTGCTATTACCCAGTATCCTTATGTATTAGATGACATAACAATTGCCAAGACCCATGGCCAGTATTATCAGTTGGCACTGGAGCAGGATAAAGACAACGATGGAAGTAATGATATTGTTGTCTGGTATTGTCTGGCTGGAGGAAAATATGATGAATCTCCAAATGATGTGCGCAATAACTACTATTTCTATAGTAAGGGCAATGTGATCTACACAGGTGCCGGCCACAATCCGGTAACAGGTGATGATGAAATTAAGCTGTTTGTCAATGCGATGGTTGCGGCAGCTAATGTTGCAGCAGTTGAACCGGAGGTTAATTTTGTCAAGTCATTGAATACTTCGGCTGAGACAGAGTCCGTTCGTTATTATATGACAGATCAGGCAAACTGGACCGCAGGTTCTGACGAAGGCAATGTCCTGAACAAAGATGAAGAACTTTATTTCAATGTAAAAGATTACAATATGGTCAGCGCAGATCTGACCTCCAACAATGCGGTTAACATGACAGTAGATTTCTACATTGACAGTGAAAATGGTGAAGTTATTCAAAACTGCCCGGGGTCAATGGCGAATAAGAAAGTAGTTTCCTTAAACAGTGCAATAGCTGAGCTGCGCCCAAGTGGAAGCGAGAACACAGTAAAGCTTGGAGAAGACGGAACCTTCCATCTGACCTCCAACAATGCCTATGGCTTTAAGATACGAGACATAGAACAGTATCTTAAAAAGGCCGATACTTCATACAACGAAAACTGTACCGTATATGTAAAAGTTACAAGTACAGTAAACCTGTATGGAAAATCAATCGTCAATCATTCATGGGCATCCATCGACTTAAAACATCGCCAGCTTTTCGACCTTGACTAGGGGACGGTGTTTCTGGCTTTTTTAGTGTCCCCCTGGCAGTTATATCCCTCTTGTATCAACATGATGCAGGAGGGATTTTTTTGTATAATTGGAAATTACTCTGTAATGTTCCTATTATACAAAAAATAGAAAAATGCCATTTAATTAAATAATTTGTCGAACGATTTTACTTGTCTTATAAGTACAAACTGTGCTAATATCTAATATATCATTGATCAAGTCATAGATTAATTCTAAATCCAATTCCGAAATATAATCCCATAGAAACTCCAAATTAATACAAATTATCAAATTTAATATAAACGGTTGTTTGTTGTTCACCAGTAATATTCCGCAAGGTATTTTGCCATTGATATGGCAAAATTTCAAGATATAGTTAAGGAGACCAGATTATGCCAAGACAAGCCAGAAAAGTCAGTGAATTGAATATCTATCATGTGATTTTGCGTGGTATCAACCGACAGATTATTTTTGAGGAAGATAATGATTATTTGCAGTTTATCAGTATATTAAAATACTATAAAAATAGATGTGATTTCAAAATATATGCATATTGTCTGATGAATAATCATATACATTTGTTGATTGAGCATTCAAGTACAAATATGGAAACAATAATGAAGAAAATAGAGGTTAAGTTTGTTCGGTGGTATAATACGAAATATCAGCGAGTAGGTCACTTGTTTCAGGATAGATATAAAAGCGAACCAATCAATGATATGAGATATTTTTTGACCGTATTCCGATATATTAATCAAAATCCTTTTCATGCAGGGTTAGAAAGTGTTATAGGGACATACCCATGGAGTAGTTATCAGGAATATCTTGCACTGGATGATTCATTTATTGATATCAATAAAGTGATTAAATTGTTTGCAGATAGTGAAGAATGTATAAACTTTCTTTCTACCGATTCAAATATTAAATGTATGGAAGGATATCCTCAATCTGGCATTTCTGACAAAGATGCCTTGCAGATGATTCGAGAAAGAACAGGATGTGATTCAACAGCAGATTTTCAATGTCTGGAATTATTTGCCAGAAATAAGTATTTGAAAATGTTGCACCAGTCAGGCATTACGATACGTCAACTCAATCGATTAACAGGGATTTCGCGAACATCTATAGAAAAGGCGATAAAAAGTGAATAAAGTAAAAGACGGATTTGTGTTCATTTGAGGCACAAGATCCGTCTTTTTAAATTTCAAGATATATTTGTTTAATTATGAGTCACCGGGGACACTAAAAAAGCCTAAAACACCGTCCCCTATTTACCCTATTTAATCCCAAAACGAAATGGGCATCCATTGACCTGAAACAGCGTCAGCTTTTCGAAATGGACTAAACAAAATTATATGCATGAAACGTATTCATGTAAAATAAAAATTCTCATTCGTTTATAAGAGATTTCTCTTGTAACGGATGAGAATTTTTTTATCATATTTTCTTTTAATACTTCTTTATAATTACAGTTTTTGATTTTTTGCGAAGCAGTTTTTTATAAGCTGTATATTTCCTTTTGGGAACGCGTACTGTCATTCGGGATACAGACTGGTCGATCCGGGAAGAAACCTTTTTCAGTTTCAGGCTTTTAATCGTGATCGTACATCCCTTTTTCACACCGCGGAATGCACCTGGATTGATCTGCGTCAGTCCGGTACCAATAGTAACTTTCTTTAGTTTTTTGCATTTGTAGAATGCATTTTTACCGATTACGCTGACATTGTGTCCGATAGAAACCGTGGTCAGTCGTGATTTTTTTTTGAATGCGTTGGCCCATATACTGGTAACCCGATAAGTAACGCCATTGTAACGGATCGTTGAAGGAATACTGATTTTGGTAACTCGGCTGTTGGTCGTTCCATAGCATGTAACAACCTGATTGGCAGTGACACGATATTTCAGGTTCCCAACACGGAAACTGGTATTTACACGAGCACTGGATGGCGGTGCCGGAGTTGGAGTGCTGGTTGGAACTGCTTTGGGAGTGATTATTGGTGTAACTTCCGAAGGAGAATCCGGACTGACTGACGGCTGCACTTCTGGATTAACGGTTGGTTTGGCATCAGGAGTCGGTTCCACTGAAGGTGTTACAACAGTAGAACTGTCTAAGGTTTTTGTATGTGCTTTGACAGAGAAACAGCAGTTATACTGATGATTTCCTGCGTCGTACCATTTCTTTCCGGAAGTAGAAAAAAAGCTCTGATCCGGATCAATACCGGCAGTTGCCGTAAACCAGGATGTGCTGGTGGTTGTTTTTTCTACATAAAATTTATTGGATCCATCCGGTATTCTGATCACAACCGAATAGAAAGTACCCTGAGGAATTTTGACCGGAGTGTTCAGGTGGATCGTGTGGATTCCGGCCAGTGGCTGTGTGTAATCAACAGATTCTGCATAGGCGGGTGTTCCGCTTGTCGGATCAGAAGTATTCTTCAGATCTGTGTAGACCTGAATTTGAAAATCAGTATTGTCCTGTGGAACTGCAGTAACGATTTCACCGAGTTCTTCGTCTTTTCCATTTCCGGCAGTTGCCTTGAAAATATTGGATACATAGTAACCATTATTGATGGTGTTGCCCGGGAAAGTGACAGTTCCGGCAGCAGCACCGTCGTAAAAATAATTATTTGGATAAGCAGGGGTGGTCACTGCTGTATTGGAGACCAGATTGGTGATGGATTTATCTTCATAGGAAAGATAAAAATAACCGTTCTTTCCCCAGTTTTTGCCATAACTGTTTTTGACGATCCAGGCACCATCATTATTCACACCGGAAGCTGACGGGAAGTTTTCCTTGGAGTAAGTATCATCCCAGCCGACGATGGTTACAGCATGATTTACCAGACCAGACTGTGGGCAGGAATATGAAGCTGTATCCGGATAATAGTAGTTATCCAGCATGTAGATCATGGCAGAAACAGAATTATATTCCATAAGAAGCTGTTTGGTGCGATCCACAGTGTATTGAGAGAAAATGGCATCTTCCATATAAGCGCTGGTATCATAGGCGAGGCTGTCGGGCCATGTAACTGCAGAGGACTGAAACGGAACTTTTTCTTCGGTTGTCATGCCGGACCAGGTACTGAGAAAGAAGGAGGCAACACGGCCATTTCCGGTACCATGATAATCTGACTGAGTCCGGGTGATCTTATCATTTGGAGTGTTACCGAGGGGATCGTTTACTCGATTTGCCCAGAAATAAGCCAGTTGTTCTTCGGAAAGATCGTAGTACTTCTGTTCCCGGGTAAGCAGAGAAGTCTCAAGGTTGGAAGCGAGGCTGAAAGCCCAGCAGAGGCTGGTATTTCTCTGATTTTTAACCTCAGTGACAAATCTCTCTTCATTTGCATTGTAAGTTCCGGGATAAAGTGCATAGCTTGCAATGCCGATATTACTGTCAACTTCCGGTTCCGGAGCAAATGCATCCAGGTTCTGTAATGGTGCAAGCTGTGCCTGTCGTTCTTCATCTGTCATGGGACGGCCAAGAATATAGTCTATATTTTCGCTATTTGGAGATTCTGACCCTGAAGAAAAGACGGCTTCATCGTCATCAGAAGAAAAATCATCTGAGGACGTTGAGTCATCAGGGGCAGCAGATTGAAGTTCAGAAGAATCGTCAACCGTTGAGGAAGCAGTATTTTCATCAATGGAATCAATACTTATATCAACAGTATCATTTGTAACAGTATTTCCTGTGTTATCTGTTTCGTCAGAAGCAGATTCGTCTGCTGAAAGCTCAATATCACTGACTGCGTTCGCGGAAACCGGTATGTTAGTGAAAAGAACAGAACCTGCCAGAAGTAATGCCAGAGTTCGCTTTTTGCCGTGTTGTTTATGATGGATCATGAAAACCTCCTGATTGATAACTATACTGTGTATGGAAAAATTATTTCTTTTATCATAGCACATACATAAAAAAAAAGCAAAGCTACATAAAGCAGGTCTTGAGAAGATAAAAATGCCCCGGAGATCCGAAAACCTCCAGGGCAGATTAGGAAAAAAGACGGCCGATATTAGTTGTTGATGACAACACCTTTCTGCAGCATAACGTTTGCATACAGAGCTTTTTCACTTGTGGAAATGATGCAGTAAGCTGTTTTGGCTTCATCATAGAATGCAAAACGTTCGATGTTTCCTACTACAGCATCTCCTCTGTCATCATATTTACGGATGATTTCTTTGTATGTATCCCAGATTGGGGTCTCTACATCGTCACCAGGCATTACTTCCATCAGGTTAACCGGATGTTCTACATAAGTATCCAGCGGGAAAACTTTCAGGATCGCTTCCAGAATTTCCGGAACACCATGTCCGTCACAACGGATTGTGATTGCGTTTTTACCCATAGATTCTACCGGGAAGTTACCATCTGCGATTACCAGACGATCGCTGTGTCCCATTTCACATAATACCTTTAATAATTCTGGTGATAAGATTTCAGGAATTCCTTTTAACATATCTTTATGCCTCCATTCAAAATTTTACTGAATTATGGCATATCTCGCTCAGAGACAGCCTTTATATTAAAAATGTACCTGCATTTATGATACTTTGCAAGAGAATATTTTCCGATAAAAGATGAATATTTTACACTGCTTTGAAGAAAGTGAAAAGTGAATATTTTATGGTTGACAGAAGCAGAGAACAGAGGTATGATTGGCTCAAACGGAAACGTTTCGGTTTTGCAAATGTTATCCGGCATTACAGAAACAGTAAGAACAAAAATCATACATATATTATGAGGAGGAAAATCATTATGCCACTTGTTACATCAAAAGAAATGCTGTCCAAAGCTCAGAAAGGCGGTTATGCAGTAGGTGCATTTAATGCAGAGAATATGGAAATGGTCAAAGCAATCATCCAGGCTGCAGAAGAACTCAAAGCGCCGGTTATGATCCAGACTACACCATCTACAGTTAAATACGGTACCGTAGATACCTATGCAGCAATCGTTGCAGCAGAAGCTGCAAAAGCATCTGTTCCGGTCTGCCTTCATCTGGATCATGGCAGCAGCTTTGAGCTTGCTATGCAGGCAATGCATGCAGGATATACTTCTGTTATGATCGATGGATCCAAACTGGATTTTGAGGCAAACATCGCAGAGACCAAACGTGTGGCAGATGTAGCAAAAGCACTTGATATTCCATGCGAAGCAGAACTTGGTAAGGTCGGTGGCAAAGAAGATGATCTGGAAGCAGAGGCAGACACCAACACAGATCCACAGGAAGCAAAAAAATTTGTAGAGCGTACAGGAGTTACATCTCTTGCAGTTGCAATCGGAACTGCACATGGTTTCTATGTGGGAACACCGGTTCTCGACAAAGAACGTCTCAGTGAGATTCGTGAAGTTGTAGACATTCCGCTGGTTCTCCATGGCGCATCCGGACTCAGTGATGAAGATGTTATGGATTGTGTAAAACGTGGTATCTGCAAAGTAAACTTTGCTACAGAACTTCGTGCAGCATATTCTAAGGCAGTGAAAGAACTTCTTGCAGAAAAACCGGATACCATTGATCCGAAGGCATATGGCAAGACAGCTATTGCAGCAGTGAAGGAACTGGTTATGGCAAGAATGAAAGTCTGCGGATGTGACGGAAAAGCAGAATAAAAACAAAAGTACGAGAACCATGATTCAGCACACAGAAATATCATTGGAAAAAGAAGGCAGTGAGACATAATGGCGGCAACAATGAAAGACATCGCCAGACGGACTGGACTTGGTCTGGCTACGATCTCTTCTTATTTTAATGGCGGTAATGTCCGAGAGAAAAACAGAATAAAGATTGAAGAAGCCATTGAGGAACTCCATTATGAAGTCAATGAAGTTGCCAGAGGGCTGAAGACGAATGCGACCAAAACGATAGGTGTGGTGATTCCGGAGCTGAATAATACATTCTGCGCTGAAATCATAACGGGTATGGAAGATGTCCTTCGAAGCCATGGCTATGCCACGATCGTCTGTGACTGCCGAACCGATAAGAAACTGGAACGGGAGGCAATAGAGTTCCTGATCCGCAGGCGGGTTGACGGGGTTATCAATATGCCGGTTGATGAAGAGGGAAATCATCTGAAGAAATTTCAGAAGACAGGAAAACCAATCGTTCTGATCGACCGTAAGATACAGGGAATCTCCTGTGACAGTGTGCTGGTGGACAATAAAAAAGCTGCGGAGGATGCAGTACGACAGTTTATAGAAAGAGGTCATCGCTATATCGGGATCATCGGTGGACCGAAGGGGATTTTTACTGCACAGGAACGTATGGCCGGATATTACAGAGCATTGGAAAAGGCCGGAATTCCGGTCAGAGAATCCCTGATCTGTCATGGAGATTATACGATTCAGGGCGGTGTACGGAGTCTGGAGGAACTGGTGCAGAAAAATCCGGATATGACAGCGGTGTTTGTGACCAACTACGAAATGACAATGGGGGCCATGATCGGAGTAAATGAACTTGGAATACAGATACCGGAACAGCTTTCTGTGATTGGTTTTGACAATCTGCAGTTTGCGAGAGCATGTAACCCAAAGCTGACGATCGTATCACAGCCAACGGATGGAATTGCCAGAGAAGTGGCAAGAATCATGCTGGAACATCTGGAAAATGGCAAAAAAGAATCAGAAGAGTTTTTTACAGAAAAACTGCAGACAGAAATCATAGAAGGCAAGTCTGTAAATACTTTAAAATGATACAGAGAGAACAGATCGGAGTGTCAGCTGAAGAGAAGAAAATCCGGATATTTCGGAAAATGGGAGCAGCAAAATGAAAAAATCATATTTACTTGGAATTGACATCGGAACAAGTGCCTGTAAGGTTGCTGTATTTGACAGAGAAGGCAGAGTCCTTGTAGCAGCAAATGGTGCTTATCCGGTATATTATCCGCATGAGGGATGGGCGGAGCAGAATCCTGAAGAATGGTGGAGTGCAGTCTGCCAGGCAACGGAGGAAACGATACAGAAAGCCGGAATCGCACCGGAAGAAATCGCCGGAGTGGGAATTGACGGACAGAGCTGGTCGGCAATCGCAATAGATCAGGAAGGAAAAGTCCTTACCAATACTCCGATCTGGATGGACACCAGAGCACAGTCTATTTGTGACAGACTGAATCAGGAGATTGGAGCTGATGAGATTTTTAAGATATCAGGAAATTCCCTTCAGCCATCTTATTCTACAGCAAAGATCATCTGGTACAGAGAAAATAAGCCGGAAGTTTACGAGAAAATCTATAAGATCCTTCAGTCGAACAGTTATATCGCATTTAAACTGACAGATGCGATCACACAGGATGTTTCTCAGGGTTATGGATTACATTGTTTTGATATGAAAAAAGGATGCTGGGATGAAGAGATGTGTGAACAGCTTGGAATTCCGATGGGATTCCTTCCGGAAATATGTGACTGTGATCATGTGGTAGGCACTGTCACCGCGAAGGCAGCAGCAGAGTGTGGACTTGCCGAGGGAACACCGGTTGTTGCCGGTGGACTTGATGCTGCATGCGGAACGCTTGGAGCTGGTGTGATCCATACAGGAGAAACACAGGAACAGGGAGGACAGGCCGGGGGAATGAGCATTTGTACAGATGAGTACAAAGCTGATCCAAGGTTGATCCTCAGTTATCATGTTGTTCCGGGCAAGTGGCTCCTTCAGGGAGGAACTACCGGAGGCGGTGGAGTCATGCGCTGGTTTGAACATGAATTTGCAGACTATGAGCGTATGATGAAAGAAGAGACAGGAGCTTCATCACTGGATCAGCTTAATGAAATCGCAGAAAAAGTAGCCCCGGGGTGCGATGGAATGGTATTTCTTCCATATATGTCCGGAGAGCGCTCACCAATCTGGAATCCGTATGCAAAAGGTGTTTTCTACGGCCTGGATTTTGCCAAGACCAAGGGACATATGGTGCGTGCCTGTATGGAAGGAGTGGCTCTTTCCCTGAGACATAACCTGGAAGTTGCAGAGGAAGCCGGAGCGGAGGCAGAAGTTCTGAGAGCTATGGGTGGATCTGCGAATTCTTTACTCTGGACACAGATTAAATCCGATATCACAGGTAAACCGATCGTTGTTCCGGCATCTGATACGGCTACGACACTTGGAGCAGCAATCCTTGCAGGCGTAGGAGTTGGATTCTATAAGGATTATGATGAGGCAGTTTCACTTACTGTCAAAGAAACCCGCCGTCATGAGCCAAACCCGGAGAATAAAGCCATCTACGACCAGACTTACCAGACATACCTTGAACTCTATAAGTCCCTGGCCCACATGATGACCGCGAAATAAAAATGATATATTTGTCTGTCTTGGGAGACAGATAACTCATCACCAATAGAAGGTCCCCACACAGGACAGCCTACATATATAAACAGTATGAGAAACTATCACCAATAGAATGTCCCCACACAGGACATCTTACATATTTAAACAACCAGGAGAGAACAACCTTATTCACTCCCTTCCGTCTTGAATAAAATGGCTTACATTCATCCAATGCAGGGGGAGTCTGAGGGGGCGACGCTCGTCCCCCTCGGGATTCATTTCACTACCAAGTGGGATTCCTCCACTTTCAAGTGAAAGAAAAGGCTTTTCCCTCCTTTCACGAAAGGAGAAAATATATATTATGAAAGCAGCAGTAGTAGTTGCAAATGAAGATGTACAGTATCAGGAAGTCGAAGAACCAAAAGTAACCAAAGGAACTGTAAAAATCAAAGTCAGATACTCTGGTATCTGTGGTTCTGACATTCCTCGTGTTCTCAATCACGGAGTTCATTTTTATCCAATTGTTCTGGGACATGAATTTTCCGGTGATGTGGTAGAAGTTGGCGAAGGCGTAACCAAAGTCAAAGTTGGGGATCGTGTATCCGGTGCTCCACTTCTTCCGTGCATGAAATGTGACGATTGTCAGCAGGGCAATTTCTCACTCTGTAAACATTACAGCTTCATTGGCTCCAGGCAGCAGGGCAGCAATGCAGATTATGTTGTAGTTCCGGAGCAGAATGCAGTACCCTTTGACAAGACAGTTCCATATGAACAAGGCGCTATGTTTGAACCTGCAACAGTAGCAATCCACGGTGTATTCCAGAATGATTATCATGGCGGTGAATATGTCGCAATCCTCGGTGGTGGTACTGTCGGAATGTTTACTATGCAGTGGACAAAGATCTTCGGTTCCAAGAAAGTAGTTGTTTTTGATATCAGTGAGGAACGTCTTGAACTTGCAAAACGTCTTGGCGCAGATGAAGTGATCAACACAAAAGAAGAAGGCTACATGGAAAAAGCCATGGCGATCACAGGCGGCAAGGGTTATGGTTTTGTATTTGAAACAGCCGGACAGGTTCCGACCATGCATATGGCATTTGAACTGGCTGCAAACAAAGCACATGTCTGCTTTATCGGAACTCCTCACGAGAATCTGACATTCACACCGGCACAGTGGGAGAACATGAACCGTAAAGAATTCAAACTGACAGGTTCCTGGATGTCCTACAGCGCACCGTTCCCGGGACGTGAGTGGGATCTGACTGCACATTATTTTGCAACCGGCCAGCTGAAATTTGATCCGGGCTTTATCTATAAAAAGATTCCGATGAGCCAGGCACAGGAAGCATTCCAGTTGTTTAAGACACCGGGACTTGTAAAAGGAAAGATCCTGTTATCAAACGAGGAAGAATAAGATGATACTTACAGTAACATTAAATGCCGCAATCGATAAGCGATATGTGGTAGATGATTTTAAAGTTGGTGAAGTAAACCGGGTAAAAGAATGTTCTTATGTTCCGGGCGGAAAGGGTCTTAACGTGTCCAAGCCTGCCTCTATCTATGGGGCAGAAGTGGTTGCCACCGGATTTGTTGGCGGACATGCAGGAAACTATATCGAAGATGCCCTGAAGCCATTTGGAATCAAAGGAGATTTTTATCATGTGGATGCAGAGAGCAGATCCTGCATTAATATCTGGGATGAAGTCAACCATGTGCAGACCGAATTTCTGGAGCCAGGATTCACTCTTACAGAAGAAGATTTTCAGGGCTTTGAAAAGAAATTCAGAGAACTGGTGAAGAAAGCAGATGTTGTCTCTATGTCAGGAAGTGTTCCAAAAGGTCTGGATGGAACTGCATATCAGAGACTGGTCAAAATCGTAAAAGAAGCTGGCAAACCGGTGATCCTTGATACCAGTGGCAAACTTCTTGAAATGGGGATCGAAGCATGTCCGACACTGATCAAACCAAACATTGATGAGATCCGTATGCTGACAGGCAAACACTGTGATGACATTCAGGATATCATTGATGCAGCTAAGACAATCCATGCAAACGGAGTGGAGATCGTAGCAGTTTCCCTTGGTGCAGATGGTTCTCTGGCTGTTGGTGAAGAAGGCATCTTCCGTGCAATCGTTCCAAAGATTGATGCCGTAAATACAGTGGGATGCGGTGATTCCATGATCGCAGGTTTTGCACTTGGATTAAGCGAGGGCCTTTCTCTGGAAGAAACTTTAAGAAGAGCAAGTGCAATCTCAGCCGCTGCGGCAATGCGTGAAGAAACGGGATTTTTTGTAATGGAAGATATGGAAAAACTGCTTCCACAGATTGTTATACAAAAACTATATAATACAATTTAGGAGGAAACAAAAATGGCAGAATTTATTGATCCGGCAATCGTGCCGAAGGTAACACTTCCGTCAGGAGAAGAAGTTCCATGTATGGGTATGGGAACCTTTGGTTCTGACAGAGTAAGCGCTGAAGATGTTTCCGCAGCAGTTGCAGGTGCAATCCGCAGCGGATATCGTATGTTTGACTGTGCAGCATGCTACGGAAATGAACATCAGATAGGTGAGGTTTTCAAAACAGCTTTTGATGAAGGTGTTGTAGAAAGAAAAGATCTTTTTATCATGACAAAAGTATGGAATGACATGCACAGAAAGGTTGAAGAAGCCTGCACAAAGAGTATTCAGGATCTTCAGTGCGATTATGTAGATCTGTATTTCATTCACTGGCCATTCCCGAACTATCATGCACCATTCTGTGATGTAGATTCCAGAAATCCAGATTCCAGACCATTCAGCGTAGAAGAATTCATGGATACATATCGTCAGTGTGAAGAACTGGTAGAAAAAGGAAAAATCCGTTATATTGGTATTTCCAATATGACCATCCCGAAACTGGAAGCGGTTCTTCCTTTAATGAAAATCAAACCGGCAGCCTGTGAACTGGAACTTCATCCATGCTTCCAGCAGCAGGAACAGTATGATTATCTTGTTGCTCATAATATCCAGCCGGTAGGCTATATGCCACTTGGTTCACCGAGAAGACCGGAAAGAGATATCTGTCCGGAAGATGTTGCGGATATGCAGACACCGGAAATGCAGGAAATTGCCAAAGCACACGGTGTTCATCCTGCACTGATCGCTCTGAAATGGGCTCATCAGAGAGGTGAGATTTCTATTCCATTCTCTGTACATAATTATGTAAGTAATCTGAAGTGTGTGACAGAAGATCCGTTGACAGAAGAAGAAATGGCCAAGATTGGAACACTGGAAAGAGGAAACCGTCTGGTTAAAGGCCAGGTATTCCTGTGGGAAGGTGCAAAGGATTGGCATGATCTGTGGGATGAAGAGGGATTTATTGTTAAGTAAGGGAACTGTCCTTAGACCCGTCAATCATTTTGACAATTGAAAAACTTTGCGAGGGGAGGGCGCTCGCAGTTGCGAAGGCCGCTCTCCCCTTACTCTGCCTTCACGATCTGTTGCCGGTACGCGATCGGTGGAACTCCGACCAGCTTCTTAAATACCGTGATAAAATAATTATAATCACTGAAACCACACTTATAGGCAATCTCAGCAAGTGACAGATCCGTCTGCTCCGCCAGAAGCTGTCTTGCCCGGTCAATCCGCAGTTTCCGGATATATTCCGCGATGCCCATTCCATAATTCTGCCGGGCGATTTCATAAATCTTCGTTTTTCCAATGTGAAAATGCTGTGCAATCGACACCGCGTCGATTCTTTCAGTGTAGTGTGACTGAATATATTCATCAATCTGTACTGGAAGTTCCTGCTGATGCATCGAAACCATACGGTCCATACAAAGATAAGATGCGACCGCTTTCATAATATGCGAAGCGGAATCAATATATTCTTCCGAAAGGTTTGGAAGCTTCCGGCAGCATTTCTCAAGCTCATCAAAAGAAATTCCATAATCTGCACATCTCTCACGGATCACTTTCCAACCCTCGTCATAACTTGTATACGAAAAAACATGTCCGAACAGAAGATAACCGATCACAATGTTTCCCATACGGATCGGGATGATACTCTCTGTAAGCCCGGCATGACAGTGATAAGTATAAGAAGAAGTACGACGCGAAGCAATATCACAGGCATGGCGGTCACACAGATGACATTTCATGGCACAGCCGGGTGTCTGGCGGATCAGCTTACAGAAATCTGCGATCTCATCCGGATAAGAAGTCAGTTCACGAAAAGAGTCATCAAAAACAGTGATGCGGATTTTTGTGAGCTGATAAAAGTCTTTTAACAAAGAATGCAATTTGGCAATATCAAAGCTGGATATCATTTTCAGAAAATCCTTTCTATGTTCATATCTAATTCGAAATCATATGGAAATCATATCATAAATGCGAACAAAATCAAAGT
>ENA-OPZZ01000617-OPZZ01000617.1-human-gut-metagenome-genome-assembly--contig:-NODE-617-length-27263-cov-3.831810_pt1 | contig 27263 bp, 24 predicted proteins | sample MGYA00242487_ERZ504511 | MGnify/ENA primary metagenome ERZ504511 (study PRJEB26092, sample SAMD00036241) | human gut metagenome | host: Homo sapiens | study: EMG produced TPA metagenomics assembly of... | reverse complement strand
TGGCGTATTTACGGCCAGTTCCAGCCTCATCAGTAGGTTTTTGGCATCGCTGGGGCCGATCGAATAATGCAACGAGGTCAGGGTTCTCGATGAAATTGAGCTCGGCGATATGGTCGTAATGCTGTTGGGCAAAGTGCCTGATGATATAGGTTTTGCCAATCTGACGGGCTCCGGTGACCAGCAGTGCAGTGCGTTTCGGCGCGGATCTCCAAGCTTCCAGCTGTGTCTCGATTTTTCTTCGCAGCATGAGAATCTCCAGTCATTTGTAGGCCTTGCATCTATGCTGGGCACGTTTTCCAACTGTTTATAGCGCATATTTTACACTTTTCCAACCATAAGAATGCGGTTTTGGCTACGTTTTCCAACCTCAAAATGGGGAGTTTTATACACTTTTCCAACTTATGTATGTGGAGACTCTCTATTTCACGTGAGACGAAAGTGGCTCCCCTCTTTGAGGGGAGCCACGGAATACGGCTTTTACTTATGCCAGGTGAGAGCGCATGAACCACTGGAACTTTTCGAGTTCCTGCACGTGGTCCTGGATGATGTTGGAGCTGATCACATCCAGCTCGTCCAGCTCGGCGATGGCCTTGCGGTCGTCGGCGATGAAGGCGTCGTAGTACTCGATCAGCGCCTTGAGATACTCCTCGGTGCCCACGCGGCCCTCAGCGTCGAACGATTTCCACGTGCGGTTGCGCACGATGGCGTCAGCACGGCCATCCGGGGTGCCGCCCAGAGTGGCGATGCGCTCGGCGGTCTCGTCGGCCTGAGCCAGCACGGCCTCGACCTCGGGGTCAAGCATCTCGTGAACGGCGATGAAGTTCGGGCCGGTCACGTTCCAGTGTGCGTGCTTCAGGACCAGAGCGGCCTCCTGCTCCTGGCTCAGTCGGTTCTGTAGGATGGCGATGGCCTTCTCACTGGCCGCTTCATCAAGGCCCGGCACAACAAACGCAAGTGTCATAATGTTCCTTCTTTCAGTAGGTGGAACCTGTCCATATAATTCTACGATTTTTGGTTATGCCCCGGGCCGAACGAATAGGTGGTGAATATCACGTGGCTAGTTGGCATCGTCGCTTTGTGATTCGGCTGGCAGTGGCGCATGGTCCGGGGCACCGGCTTTGCGGACTTCGATGGTTTCGATGCGGCGGCCATCCACCTTGGTGATGACCATGTTGTAGCCGTCGTCGGAATGCAGCACGTCGCCTACCGCTCCCATCTTGCCGGTCTTGGACAAGAAGTAGCCGGCGACCGTCTCGTACGGGCCGTCCTCCAATTCGATGCCGGTCAGATCGGCGAAGTCCTCAATGGTCATGCTGGCCTCGATCGTGGCCACGCCATTGACGAACGCGGTGCGGGTGGTGCGTTCGCCGCCCTTCTCGCTGGGCAGATCGTACTCATCGCGAATATCGCCCACAAGCTCCTCGGTCATATCCTCAAGCGTCACGATGCCGTCCGTGCCGCCGTACTCGTCGATGACCACGGCCAGATGGATGCCGCGCTTACGCAGCAGTTCCAGGCTTGGCAGCAGCTTGGAGGTGCCGGGCAGGGAGATGCCTTCGCGCACCACATCGCGCACGATCTTGGCGTTCGGATCGCGCACGTCCAGCAGATCGCGCACATGCACGAAGCCGATCACGTCGTCGAAATCCTTGCCGGTCACCGGGTAACGGGAGTACGGCTGGTCGCGTACGAACGCGGCGGCCTCGGCCAAGGGCTGGTCGCCCTCGATGAAGACCACGTCGGCACGTGGGCGCATCACCTCGGCGACGATGGTTTCGGACGCGTCGAACACATCGTCCAGAATCGTGCGTTCGTCCTTGGAGAGGTTGGTGTTGGAGCTGACCAGCACGCGCAGCTCGTCGTCGGACACCTCGGACTCGGTCTGCTGCGGGTCGAAGCCGAGCAGGCGGACGATGCCGTTCGTGTTCTTGCCGATGAGCCAGATGATCGGGCGGCAGACGGCGGCGAAGGCGTCGATGGCGGGCACCACGGCGCGCGCGATCTGCTCGGTGCGCTGCATGGCGATGCGCTTGGGCACCATCTCGGAGATCACGATGGAACAGTAGGAGATGATGAGGGTCAGGATGATGTTCACCAGGCCGCCGGCGATGCCGGGGTGCACGCCCCAGCTTTCGACCGCCGGAATCAGGTAGGGGGCGATGGAGGAGGCGCCGAACGAGGCGGACAGGAAGCCGGAGAGCGTCACGCCGATCTGCACGGTGGAGAGGAAGGTGTTCGGGTCACGTGCGATTTTGGCGACTTTGGCGCCGCGAGCGTCCTCCTGCTCCATTTGCTCGATCTGCGAGCCGCGCAGAGAGACCAATGCCAACTCGGTGCCGGAGAACACGGAACCGATAACGAGAAATACAAAAATCAGGAGGATGTTCAAACCAAGTGACATGGCTTCAACTCTAGGGGAGTGGCACGTCAAATTGGGGTGTGCTGGCTGGGCAGTAAGAAACTCGGCAAAGGGAAGGGCACTCTTATCATTACTGCGGCCGACGTGTCGACCGGTGTTTCCGATGCGTTGCTCGCCTTCGACGATGCCGTATGCGCTCCAGCGCTGGACGGCATTACTAGTGCAGAGAGGCTGTTTCTCGCGGCTATGGCCAAGGATTCGCCAAATCCCACGCAGGTTGGCGATGTTGCGGATCGCACGCTCAGAAGCTCAGCACTTCTACTTTGCCGGAATCGAGCTGATAGCGGGCGCCGACGATCATGAGCTTGTCAGCGGCGAGGGCCTGCTGGATGACAGGAGACTGCTCCACCAAAGTTTCAATAATGTGGGCCACATGCACGCGCTCGATGTCTTCATGCGCGTCGAGCTCGGCTTCGCGCGCCTGCCAGACGGACATGCCGGCCTGGCGCAGAATAATCGATTCGGCGGCGGCGATGTGCTCGTCGAGGTCGTCCATCGCATCCGCGGCCTCCAGTGAGCCGTCGGCTTCGGAAGTGATGGTGTGCATCAGGTCGTCCAGCTCCTGCTCGGCGGCCTCGATTGCGCCGCAGTGCTCGTGACCGAGCACACAGATCAGGCTGACGTGCAGTTTCTTGACCGCGTACTCCAGCGAGGCGATAACCGCGCTATCGATGAGTTGCCCGGCGGTGCGCACGGTGAACAGGTCGCCCAGGCCCTGATCAAAAATGATTTCCGGAGGTACGCGCGAGTCCGAGCAGGAGAGCACCGCGGCATCCGGGTTCTGGCCATCAAGCAACGTTTGACGGGTCTCCTGATCCTGCCATGGATGGTCGGGCTTGCCCTCGGCAAAGCGCCGGTTGCCTTGCAGCATGCGACTCCACGTTGCGTTTGCGGTCGATTCCTGTTCAAAGTCTGACTGAGCCATGAAACCTCCATTATCAGCGGGCTGCTGATTGCCATATTAGCGAGTATTCGCGCATAGTCGTGATTGGGGCAACGGCCATTTGGGCACAAGGGTTGCGGGTGGTGTGATAAGGCTCATACGTTACACCCGCGCGAGCCGTGGCTCACCACATTACGATAGGTGGTGGTAAAACGCTTGAAGATTAACAATTCCCGAAAGGACCGATGATGACTCTTCTGCAGCATGAACTGACCGATTTCAAGGTGAACGCATTCCAGAACAATGAGTTCCACGAAGTGACCAAGGACGATGTGCTCGGCCACTGGTCCCTGTTCTTCTTCTACCCGGCCGACTTCACCTTCGTGTGCCCCACCGAGCTTGAAGACCTGGCCGAGAACTACGCCAAGTTCAAGGAAATCGGTTGCGAGATCTACTCCGTCTCCTGCGACACCCACTTCGTGCACAAGGCTTGGCACGACGCCAACGAGAAGATCGCCAAGATCGAGTACCCGATGCTTGCCGACCCGACCGCCCTGCTGGCCAAGGATCTCGACACCTACAACGAGGCCGATGGCGTGGCTGAGCGTGGCGACTTCATCGTGAGCCCGGAGGGCAAGGTCGTGGCCTACGAGGTCATCTCCTCCAACGTGGGCCGCAACGCCGAGGAGCTGCTGCGCCGCGTGCAGGCCTCCCAGTTCGTCTACGAGCACGGCGACCAGGTCTGCCCCGCCAACTGGACCCCTGGCGAGGAAACCATCGAGCCCAGCCTCGACCTCGTCGGCCAGCTGTGATCGACACTGAATAGGCGGTAATCTTGGCCCCCTTTCTGAGGGGAGCTGTCGCTGAAAGCGACTGGGGGGAGTGCTCGCGAGAGCTAGCCTGATCCGATATGCTCCCCTCAGTCTCACTACGACAGCTCCCCTCAGAGAGGGGAGCCAGTGTATGTAAGGGAGTTTTCATGACTCAGACCAACAATCTCTATGACGTCGTCGTCATTGGTGGCGGGCCGGCTGGCCTGACGGCCGGCCTGTACTTGGCCCGCGCTCGCTACCGTGTGCTGATTCTTGAAAAAGATGATTTCGGCGGCCAGATCACCATCACCAACGAAGTCGTCAACTATCCGGGCGTGGGCCGCACCACGGGCCGCGCGCTCACCCAGACCATGCGTCAGCAGGCTCAGGACTTTGGTGCCGAATTCCTCTCCGCCGAAGCCACCGGTCTCGACGTGGATGGTGACATCAAAACCGTGCACACCTCACGCGGCGACCTCAAGACGTTCGGCATCCTCATCGCCACCGGCGCCAGCCCGCGCAAGCTGGGCTTCGAGGGCGAGGCCGAGTACGCCGGCCGCGGCGTGGCCTACTGCGCCACCTGCGACGGCGAGTTCTTCACCGGCAAGGAAGTACTGGTGGTCGGCGGAGGATTCGCAGCAGCCGAGGAATCCGTGTTTCTGACCACATACGCCTCCAAAGTTACCGTTCTCGTACGGGAACAGGACTTCACTTGCGACGCTGCGGTGCCGCCGCAGCAAAAAACAATCCGAAAATCGACGTGCGTTACCAGGTCGAGCTGCAAGGTGTCACTGCCGGGCAAGGTGGTTTACGTGAAGCTTCGATCCTAAACCGGGCCACTGGCCAGACCGAAACGTGGAAACCTGTTGATGGCGGCACATTCGGCGTGTTCGTGTTCGCCGGATATGTGCCCGCCACGGATTTGGTGCGCGGCGTGGTGGAGCTGGACGATTATGGTTACGTGGTCACGCACGGCTATCTCGAAACCTCGGTGCCGGGCGTGTATGCAGCCGGTGATCTGCGGGCCAAGAACCTGCGGCAAGTGGTTACTGCCACCGCCGATGGCGCTATTGCCGCAGTGGAGTTGGAACGGTACGCCAAGCGGATGAGCGAGAAAACCGGTTTGACGCCACAGCGCCCGGTCTCTTGCGTCTACGAGCAGTCCACAACGAAGACAGATGCTGCCTCGTTGGACGCTACAGCGCCTACACCTACGCCTGCGCCCGCCACCAAACGCAACGCCGATGCCGCGGCGAACGCCGTTAGGAAGCCCGGCGAATTGTTCTCCGACGCCACCAGACAGCAGCTCAACGTGGTCTTTGGCCGCATGTCTCGGCCGGTCACGCTTGCTCTGGAACTGGACGATACGCCGCTGTCCACGGAACTGCGGGGATTCATCGATGCGTTGGTCGCGCTGTCCGGTGGCAAGCTGAAATCGACGGTGGATGATGGCGAGTACGAGAAGGATGATACGGGTCGTGCGGTATTCGACGTCGACAGCGTGCTGCCGGCAGCGCGTCCATGCGTGCGCATGGTGGTGGATGGCGAGCCGACTGGTCTCGCCTTCCATGGCGTGCCTTCCGGTCATGAATTTAATTCGTTCGTGCTGGGCCTGTACAACGTGGCTGGTCCTGGTCAGCCGTTGGGCGATGATCTGATCGAACGGGCAAAGTCCATTGCAAGCCCGCTGAGTATCATGATTCTCGTCTCGCTCACCTGCACGATGTGCCCGGAGACAGTGCTCGCCTCCCAACGCCTCGCCTCGCTAAACCCTGCCGTGCGCGCCGAGGCCTACGACGTTTCGCATTTTCCTGAGCTTAAGGACCAATACGGCGCAATGAGCGTGCCCTGCATCGTCATCAACCGTGGTGGCGAGCAGACCGTCGAATTCGGCAAGAAGAGCATTCCTCAGATGCTCGATCTCATCGGCGTGTGACAAACGTGTGACAAACGGTGATAAGCGCGTGAGCACGCTTCGGCCCACGGGATTCCGTCGCCTGATTCTGTGAACCGAATGCCACGCGATGACGAATATGCCCGGAATCAGGTTTTGGCTTGATTCCGGGCATATTTATATGCGATGGCGCAGGCACCCAGTTCGTGGGATTATCCGCTGTAATCCCACGAACTAGGAACCACGAACCTATGGGGGACTAGGCGACGGCGACGCGCTTGCCTGCGGCCTTGACCAGCGAAATACTGATCAGCGCGATTATGAACAGCACGATGAGTACCGGAATCAACGCGGCATAACGGTGCGCCTGATCGGGGGCGTGCGTGACGACGAACGACGCCAGCTGATTGCCGGACAAGCCGGCGAATGCCCAGGCGCTCAAGGTCAGCCCATGCGTGGTGGATACGGTTTTCGTGCCGAAGTGCTGATCGAGCAGTACCGGCAGGGTGGAGAAGCCGCCGCCGTATCCGGCGTTGACGAGGAACAGCATCATCAACACGGCCCACAACAAAGCGCGGTCGATACTGTTAGTGCAAACCTGCAGCAGGCATACGGCGATCGATATCACGAAAATCACCTGATATACGGTTTCGCGGCGCTTGAGGTGATCGGACAGCGTGGAGAAGCCCACGCGGCCGACGGTGTTGAACACGGAATCCACGGCGAGCACCAAACCGATAATGCCGGAAATGGCGGCCGCGAACGCGCTCGGGCTTAGCGGAGCGTACTGCGGGAACGCCTTCAGCACATCATGCAGGATGTCTTTCTCTTGGCTGATAAGAGCTAGACCACAGGTGATGTTGATGTAGAAGGCGAGCCAGATGCCCCAGAACACGGGTTTCTTAAGAATCGAGACGCGGCTGACATAGGAGGTCGCGGGATCATAGACCCAGCCGGCGGGGCGGCGTATGAGCAGGAATCCCACGAGCATCATTATCGCGTAAACCACGGCGAGCGTATAGAACATGTTCACCAGGCCGATCGAGCCGATCAGGTATTCCATCACCGGACTGGCAATGGCTTTGGCCAAGCCGAAACCGGCGACTGCGATACCGGTGGCGAGGCCCTTGTTGTCGGCGAACCACAGCATCAGGTTCTTGACCGGGGTCAGGTAGCCGATGCCCAGGCCGACACCCATGATCGCGCCGTAGCAGATGAACACGCCGGGCAGGAATCCCAAGGCGATGCTCACGCCCGTACCGGCGAAACCGACCACAAAGCAGACCATTGAGATAAGAGCAGATTTCTTGATGTTTTTCTCAACCATCGGCCCGGCGAATGCAGCGGACATGCCAAGAAAGAAGATGGCGAGAGAGAAGCCCCATTCCACGGAGGCGGGGCTGGCGTGAAGCTGGTCCGCGATCAACTGCTTGAACACGCTCCAGCAATAGACGGTGCCGATGGGGATATGGATCAATAGTGCGGGGATGATTGCGCTGGTCCAACGATTCTTGGTAAACCTTGCCATGTATAGGCGAATCCTTTCGCAACTGGCGTACGATGACCTGCCGGTTGGAACAAGAGGAGTTTCGTCGAGGAAACGGATGCACACCACATGTACTGCGAACAATTCGCTGAACATCTTTGGTGTTGTTTTCATCGGCGCCGCTGGCTCTTGTCGACGCCGACAAACAGCACTATAACGCCGTTACGGTGATTCCGTGGCCGATTATCGTGGGTTGTGACCGTGAGCTTATTCACATCGAAAACGGTTATGGAACGGTATCAATGTGAGTAAACTTGTGCTGCTGAACCATGAAAGCCTGACGGTTGAGTTTACAAGCGAGGCATCCCGACCTCAGATTGACGATGAGCTCGTGGACAACGTGGTGGCGTTGGCCAATACCGAAAAAACGGGTCGTTGTACCTTGGCATCGAAGACAACGGCACGGTAACCGGTGTTAGCAGGGAACATCGCAGCGTTGACGGGCTGGCGGTGTTTATCTTCTTCAGCAAGACGGTGCCGCAGGTCGCGTGGTGCGTGCTGAAATCATCCATGCGGACAACGGGTTGCCGGTGGCGTGTATCGAGGTAGACCGCAACTTGCAGATTGTGTCCAGTATCCAGGGGCGGGACAGCGCCGTCTGAAGGCGGATGGAACGCCCGAGGTGGTGCCGCTGTTCCCGAGCCGGTTCGTCAGTCGCCTATCCCAGTTGCGCAACTACGACTACAGCGCCCAGCCCGCGCGGAATCACGATTGGACGACTGGGATCCTGTCGCGCGCGAACGGTTGCGCGACAGGATTCGTCTCACCAATTCCAGCAATACATTGCTGCTGTTAGATGACGATGACCTCGACCATGCGTTGTTGATGGTGGTGGACGGTCCCTACGGTCCGCAACCATCGCTTGCCGGAGTGCTGACCATCGGCAAGGTGGATGCGATCCGACGTTCCATGCCCATGGCATCGGAAGTGTTTCAAGTGATGAAAGGGGCGTCTTTGGCCGTCAACGCCGAGCCCTTCGCGGATGCCGTTGGTTGATATGTTCTCGCACATCAACGCATTGAAGCCTTGGAATCCGAATCACGAAATCATGAGCGGTCTGGTTCATGTCAATCTGCCTGATTTTGGCCGTCAGGCGTTCCGTGAGGCAATGGCCAATGCGTTCTGCGATCCTTCGTCGCCATTGAGCAATGGCATTGTCGGGAAAGTTGGACGAAGTCGGCGAAGCGGATAGGTGGATTTGGGAACGGCTGGGGCGTATATGGGAACGCCTCGGCTGCTGGACCGGTTCATCACAGCAGCCGAGGCGTTTGATAAAGACTCAAATCTTACTTGCTGAAAACCTTCTTGAACAAGGTGTCGGTGGCGCCCTGTCGAACGGCATCGTCGGCTTCATCGCCGTTGCGGCAGGTATGACCGGCAACGCCACTGCAGCCGACATGACCGCCGCGAACATCCACACCTTCGAAGTCTGCGCCTTCTATGTGCCGCTCGACCTGATCGTGCTCAGCCTGCTGATGTTCGCCTTCAAGGTGAAGATCAACGAGAAGATGCACGCCGAAATCGTCGAGCAGCTCGAAGCCAAGCTCGCGGCCGGTGAGATCCCCGACGAGGAAGTCAAGACGGTCGAGACGGTTGAAGCGTCAACGAGAAGGCCAAGATTCTGACCGAATAAATAACCAATACTTGCCACTCCTTCCTTTCTCTCTGATGGAGGCCCCAATTTCGATTGGGGCCTCCATTGGTATATGCACTGTTTTATAGCCGTTCAAAGTTTGTCAAATGAACAAAACGACCGATGTCCCGGAGCATAATGCAACCAATGTTGTTTCGTTTTTTCGCTCAAGGCATATCTTGCCATGTTCCGAGGTGAACCATGTATTTTGGCGAATGACCAATCGAAGAATCGAATTAGATTTCATTGTTTCGGATGAGAAGGTCCCAGCTTCACAGGGGGTATTAATGACATTCATCTCACGAGCGGCGCGCTATGTGCTCAGAAAGCGAGTGCGCACCGCAGTGCTGTTCATTGTGCTGACCATCATAACGGCGAGTATGCTGTCCGCAACCGCAGTTTCTCGGGCAGCGCAACATGAGGCCGGACAGATTGAGAAACAGGCGGTCGGCGGATTCGTGCTGGCCAGTAACCTGCAAGGCAGCATGCTGACACCTCGCGGAGGCGGAATGGTTCGTCCCGCTGATGTGCAACGAATCTCGAAGCTGTCCGGTGTTGACTCGTACATGGTCAGGCAGAACGCCACCGCCGATCTCGTGGGAGCCAGCGTGGTGAAGGTCCCCGGCGGCGATGATTACGATGCGGAGAAAGAACAGCAGTTCGGCAATGCGGCCAACGTCATGGGCACAAACGATTCGTCGAAACTCAATGTGTTCACGTCGCACACGCTCAGCATGGTCGACGGACGTCATCTCAAGGCATCCGATAAGCATATGTCGATGATCCATGAGGATCTCGCCAAAGCCAATGGTCTTAAAGTAGGTGATACCCTCACGCTCAAGGCCAATCCATATGATGCCGACAATGAGTCGCATTCGACGGCAACCGTCAAAACCACCATCGTTGGAATATTCAAAGGAGACAGCGACAGAAAGGTATCCAGCCGCGCGGAACTTACCTCCAACACTGTGTACACCGATTTGGACACTACAAGTACTCTGTACCAGTACAAGGCCGGCAAGGAAATATATCAGGATGCCACTTTCGTTCTGGACAAGGGTGTCGACGTGGAGAAAACCATGGAAGCGGCGAAGAAGCTTCCAGTGGATTGGAACAACTACCAGATCACACGCAATGACCAATATACGTCGAGCATGCTGAATGCCGCCCGAGGTGTGCGTTCCATGATGCTCAGCGCTTTGATCGGCGTGACCATTTCGGCCGTGATAGTTCTCAGTCTCATGCTCTTACTGTGGATGAACGACCGACGTCAGGAAATGGGCGTACTGGTGTCCCTCGGCATCGGCAAGCCATCCCTGATCGCCCAATATCTAACCGAGATGATTCTGATCGGCCTGCCGTCCCTGGTCCTCGGATGGTTGTGCGCACGAGGAGTGGCCCAATGGCTTGGCACCTCGGCCCTCCGTTCCGTGAACGCCTCCGCGGCGAAGGAGCTGAGCAGCATGGGACAGGTCGGCGGCGATCTTGAATCCAGCATGTCGGTGCGCACCCTGGATTCGCTCACGGTGTCGGTCGACGGGACCGCCATGCTGTACGTGGCGCTCGGATTGTTGGCGGTGATGCTGGTGTGCGTCGCGGTGGCGTGCATGCCGATGCTGCGCAAATCGCCGCGAGACCTGTCGGAGATTCGATGATGAGCATGAATGTGTGGAAGCGTGCCACGTTGGCGATCGTACGCAAGCCGGTACGTAGCGGCATCATCGGTCTGCTGATGCTGATGGTCTTCACGAGCCTGGTGGCGCAGGTCGGAGTCTCGACGGCCCTGCGTACCATGTCCGACGGCATCGGCGCGGGCATGGGCATAGGGTTTACCGTCAGCGCCGGCGAGAATCCCATTAGCGCCGAGGAGGCGAGCCGGTTCTCGCGTATCCCCGGTGTGACGAAGACCGCCTATGCGACGAAGACCTTGGCGCAGGTGGATGGCGCGCGCCCGGTCATGCCCCGGCAGGGCCCCCGATTGGACTCCGATCTGGCCATGCAGGTCAGCGTGCTGGGCACCACCGATTCCTCATTGTCCGAGGAATTCCAGAGCGGCCTGTACCGCCTGGAGCAGGGCCGCCATATCTCGGGCGACGGCGACAATGTGCTGGTCCACCGCGACTTCGCGATGCAGAACGGCCTATCGGTCGGCTCGACATTCCGTCTCCGGCAGGAGGGGCGCAACGCCACGGTGCGTGTGGCCGGGATCTTCTCCGGCAACGTGCAGGCCCAAAGCCCCCTGCCCTCGGACACTTCCGAGAACCTCATCTATTCGGGTAGGCGAGTAGCTTCCGCTCTGACCGGAAACGACCGGATCGACATGATCCGATGCCTGTCGGATAATCCGCAGGACCTGTCCGCGGCTATTGGACGGGCCAAGACCATGGCCGGCGGCAAGTACGACGTCACCGACGATTCGGCCCGGCTCTCCGGCGTCCTGCAATCCGTGCAGACGGTGCGTAATCTGGTGCGCATGGTGCTGCTGTCCGTCTGCCTCGCGGACGTACTGGTGCTGGCGATGGCGCTGGTCTTCTGGATTCGCTCACGCATCCATGAGATAGGCACGCTTCTGGCCCTCGGCATCGACAAGATGCGGATCGTCGCACAACTCGCCATCGAAACCGGACTCATGGCGGCGGTCGCCGCCCTGTGTTCGCTGGGCACCGGCGCCATGCTGTCGGGATACGTGTCTTCCCGACTGTTGCGCGATTCGGGCGTCGCGCCGTTGGAATCGTTGCACGTGGAGGCCTTGCCGCCTGAGCAGACGATGCTCATCCTGCTGCTCGGATGCGCGGTCATCGCCGTGGCTCTTGCCGTGTCATGCGCCGCCGTGCTGTCCAAATCCCCGAAATCCATTCTTTCCTCTATGCGTTAGGAGTCACCAATCATGTCTAACTGTCTGCAACTGGACCATGTCGATTACGCCTACGGCGCGGCGAAGATCCGTGTTCTTTCGGATGTCAGCGCGGATTTCGAATCCGGGAAGATGTATGCGATCACCGGCCCGTCCGGCGCCGGCAAGAGCACGCTGCTGTCGCTGCTGGCCGGCCTGGACGCCCCCTCCCGGGGAGTGGTCCGCTTCGAAGGGGAGGACATCGCCGCATCGGGCTATGCGAAGCACCGCCGGGAGCACGTGTCCCTGGTGTTCCAGGACCATAACCTGATCGACTACCTCACCCCCGAAGAGAACCTGCGGCTGGTCAGCGCCAAGGCCGATATGAAGATCCTCGAGGAACTGGGTTTGAGCCGTGAGGAATCCAAGCGCAACATCATGCACCTGTCGGGCGGCCAGCGTCAACGGGTGGCGGTCGGCCGCGCGCTGGTCGCCCCGGGCCGCGCGATCCTCGCGGACGAGCCGACGGGCAGCCTCGACCCGGAGATGACCGACGAGGTGATTCATCTGCTGCAGCACGCCGCCCATCAGCTCGGCAAATGCGTGATCGTGGTGACGCATTCCAAGCTGCGTCGCCAACTCCGCCGATGTCGTGCTGCGTCTCAGGAGCAAGAAACTGACCCGGGCATGACCCACCTGGGCCGGGCGGCACCCCGGCGACGACCCGCATGGAATCATCGTCATAATGACGCCTGCGATCCCTGGACATGAGAAACCGCACCTCCGATCATCGAATCTGGATTACTCCAGTCCAACAATCGGGGTGCGGTTCAAAAGGCCCTTTTTTTGTGTCGGATTACGAACCGCGCGTCTCACCGCTTGCCGTTGTAGATCTCGTTGTCGATCACATCGGCGAACACGCGATTGACGGCCGGGCGCACCACTTTCAGCGACGGTGTCAGGCACTTGTTCTCCTGCGTGAACTGCGTGTCCAGCACGGCGAACTTGCGTACGGATTCGGCGCGCGAGACCGTCGCATTCGCCTTGTCCACGTACTGCTGAATCTCCTCGCGCACCGCCGCGTTCGTGGCGAGCCGGTCCACCGGCGTCTCCGTGGACAGTCCATGCGCGGGCAGCCACAATGCCAGCGACTCCGGATCGAGCGTCACCAGCGCGCCGATGAACGGGCGCTGGTCGCCCACCACCACGCAGTGCTCCACGATCGGGCACTTGGCGATCTCTTCCTCCAGCGGAATGGGGGAGACGTTCTTGCCGCCGGCAGTAATAATAATGTCCTTGATGCGGCCGGTGATGATGATGCGGCCCTCATCATCGATCTCGGCCAAGTCGCCGGTCCTGAGCCAGCCGTCGGCGGTGAACGCTCGGCCGTCTTCTCCGGCAGATTGTGGTAGCCGCGGAACACGTTCGGGCCCTTGACCTGCAGTTCGCCTTCGTCGGAAATGCGAATCGAGGAGCCGGGCGCGGGCTGGCCTACGGTGCCGATCACATTGTCGGTCACGCGTGTGGCGGCGAACGGGGCGGCGGTTTCGGTCATGCCATAACCCTGAATCATCGGCAGTCCGATGCCGTTGTAGAAATGCGCCAGATCGAGCGACAGTGGTGCGCCGCCGCAGGCCACGTACTTGATCTTCGGGCCCAGAGCACCGCGCACCGTGCGGTAGACGAGCGTTTCGTACTTGGCGCGCTCGGCGATTTCGGCAAATGTGTGTTGCTCGCCGGCCTGCTCCTTGCGGCTCCAGACGCGCGCGGCCTCGGCGGCTTTGACAAACAGGCGGCCCTTCCAGCCGGCACCGGCCTTGTGCGAGGCGGCGTTGTATACCTTCTCGAACACGCGCGGCACGCCCAGCAGGTAGGTCGGTTCAAACGAACGCAGGTCCGGCAGCAGGGTTTTGGTGTCCGGCAGATAACCGACCACGCCGTCATCGGAGGCGATGGAGGCGTACTGGATGAATCGCGCGAAGCAGTGGGCCAGCGGCAGGAAGAGCAGCAGGCGCGGATGGTCGTCAAGCACCACTTCATGCAACGCCTGCGAGGCGGAGATGGTGATGGACACGAAGTTCTTGTGGGTCAGTTCGGCACCCTTCGGGTTGCCGGTGGAGCCCGAAGTGTAGACGATGGTGGCCAGATCGTCGGCGCGCACGGTGGCCACGCGCTCGTTCAGTTCCTCGTCCGAAACAGCCACGCCCAGACCTTCGAGCGCGCCCAGCGCGTTGCCCTCGATCATGAGAATCTGCTTCAAGGCAGGACAGTGGTCCTTGACCGAGTCGAGCCGGTCGAAGCGCTCGCGGTTGTCGGCAAAGGCCAGCTTGACCGCCGAATCGTTCATGATGCGCTGGGCTTGCGGGGCGGAGTCGGTGTCGTAGATCGGCACGCTTACCGCGCCCACTGCGGCCAGTGCGAAATCGAGAATGCCCCATTCGAGACGGGTGGAGGAAAAGATGGTCACCGCGTCGCCCTTGGCGATGCCGAGCGCGATCAGGCCCTTGGCGGCCGAGACCACGCGCTCGTGGAATTCGCCGGTGGTGACGTTCTGCCAGCGGCCGGGGCCGATTTTCTTGGCGGCGATTACCGTGTCCGCGCCGGTGCGGGCAAGGCGATCGGTAAGTAGGGAGTAGATGGTCTGGTTGTCGCGGATTTCGATGGATTCGCCAGGCGTGGTGTAGTGGTCAAGCATAAGCGGGCCGTGTCCTTACGTGCGTTGCGTGATGGCTGTTGACAAAATCGAGCCATTCTGACAAGTTAGGTTACGCTGGCGTAAGGTTGCGCGCGTTGTGGGCAATGGAGAAGTTGTCTGTCTGGTTTTGTGGATTGTATACAACGCCGTGTCTAACCGGTTTGCTCTACGGTTATGACACCGTGTCCATTTCGGGAGCCATCGACTTCCTGCAGGACAAGTACGCGCTGAGCCCGGCCCTGCAGGGTCTGGTCATCAGCTCCATCATGATCGGCGGCGTGATCGGCGCCGGCTTCTCCGGCTTCCTGTCCGATAAGTACGGCCGCCGCCGAAGCACTGGTCGCCGCGCAAAAAGCAGCACTAGGCCGCGTTTGCTGCGTCTATTGGCGAATTGATCATATGGGTCGTCTGCGTGCAGACGACCCTTTTGCGTTCCGTCGGCTTCTGACACCGTAGAAACGTGCTTTCTCGGCTTCGAGGGGCTGATTTTGCCTTATCTGGAAGTCTACTTCCACTTCGAGGGGCTGATGCCCAAGTAGACACGGCCCTAAAACGGCGGAATGACGTTGACGTGTAGCCGTTTATACTTCCGATTACATGGATGAGGAGCCCCTCGAAGCGGAGATAGACTTCCGGCAAATGCGAAATCAGCCCCTTGAAACGGAAGTAGGCCTCCGGCAAACGCAAAAATGAGCCTCCTCGAAACGGATAAATGCACGTATTGGGTGTAGTGGATGCTTCAGCCCCTGATATCGAAGCATATTTTTTTGGTTGGCGCGTCTAGCATGCGCACTCCGCAATCGATAATTCTGTGGCCTCTCTCACTTTAAAAGTCTGGCGTGTGCGAGGGCGTTCGCTTAAGGTGAATGGGATTGCGCGGAATGTGGAGCGCAGGTACACATGACGAGGGCACACCGCAACAACACGGCAAGGGGAAGCGGACCATGTTCGACAAAACGACTGTTCCAATTGGCGCCTGGCTTGAAAAAACTCATAGCTGGCAAAGTGGCCCTGATGTGGGTAGGTCTGCTTGCCAACATTGGTTTTATGCTGTCGCTGGTAATGCTGCTGAACAGCTTACTGACCGCTGTGGCACCGCCGCTGCTCCAATGCGGCGGCACTTCGCAAGGCGCGGCCTGCCCCGTGCCGTTGTCTGATCGGCACGGCGCGGATGTGCTGCCCATGGCTGGCGACGTCATGATTTACGTGCTGCTTGCGCTGGTCTGTATAGCGGTCCGTTACACGGCCACCACGCACGCCACCCGTCTCGGCACCGAAGCCGCCGAACGAGTCAAGCTCGCTTTGCGCTCCAAGCTGTACCGCAAAATGGTGGCACTCGGCCCGTCCTACAAAACCCGCATCAAGACCTCGGATGTGGTGCAATCCGCCGGCGAAGGTGTTGAACAGATTCAAAGCTTCTTTGAACTGTTCCTGCCGCAGCTCTTCTATGCGATTCTTGCGCCAATCACCTTGTTCGTGGCCATTGCGCCGATTAACGTGCCCGCCGCTGCCGTCATGCTGGTCTGCGCGCCGTTCATCATCATCGTGACCGGCATCGTCTCCATGACCGCCGCCCGCGCCTTCAAGAAGTACTGGGTGCGCTACACCGATATGGGCGCCGCGTTCCTCGACAATCTCCAAGGCCTTGAGACCCTGAAAAACTTCGACGCCGACGAGCGCGCCGCCATCGAGATGGACAAGAAAGCCGAAGGCTTCCGCGTCATGACCATGCGCGTGCTGCAGATCCAGCTGCGCTCGCTGACCGCCATGGACATAGTGGCCTACGGCGGTGCTGCGGCCGGCATCGGTGTGGCGTTATGGCAATACGCGCATATTGGCGATGCTTTTGCCAATGGTGCGTCCGGCTGGTCGCCAATCGCACTGGCCTCACATCTGCCTGGTGTGCTTGCCTACGCGGCATACGGCCTGCACTATCTCATCCCGTTCGGGGTGGGCTACCCGCTGTCTCTTACCGGTCTGCTGTTCATTGTGCTGCTGTCCGCCGAATTCTTTATTCCCATGCGTCAGCTTGGCTCGTTCTTCCACGTGGCGATGAACGGCATGACCTCCACCAAGCGCATCTTCGCTCTGCTGGACACCCCGGAGCCCGAGCATGGCACGGCGACCCTGCCGGCCAACGATTCCGATTCCGCTGACGACGGTCTGACGGTCCGCTTCGACCACGTCGGCTATTCCTATGATGATGCCGGGCACGGCGACTCCAAGTCCGCATCCGCAAAGACCGATAAGCAAGGTGAAACCAGCCCCAATTCCGCCGTCGCTCCTGCGCTCACCAACATCACCTTCGCCGCACGGCCCGGTCAGTTCACCGCCATTGTTGGCATCTCCGGTTCCGGCAAGTCCACGGCCGCCTCGCTGCTCGCCGGTACACTGGCCGGTTACCGAGGTTCGCTCACGCTGAACGGTGTCGAGGTATCCGATTTGTCAGGCGAAACACTGGCCGGAGCCGTCACTGTGATTGGTGCCAGCAGTCATCTGTTTGCGGGCGCATTGCGCGAGAATCTTCTGATGGCCTTGCCCGATGACGAGATTCCTGATTCGCCGGATTCCGTGGACTCCCGTCTGTGGTCCGCGCTCGAGCAGGCGCGCATTGCCGACTTCGTGCACGCACAGCCGAACGGACTGGGCATGCCGATTGAGTCCGATGCCGCCAACCTGTCCGGCGGCCAACGCCAGCGCATCGCCATCGCCCGCGCGCTCCTGCATGATTCGCCGGTATTTGTGTTCGATGAGGCGACCAGCAGCGTTGACATGGAATCCGAAGAGCTGATCCTGGATACAATTCGCGAATTGGCGCAATCCCGCGGCAAGACGGTTATTATGATCACCCATCGCATGGCCAACGCCGAACACGCTGATCAAGTGGTGGTGCTCGAACACGGCAAGTCGGTTGAGAGGGGCACCCATACCGAGCTGATGACGGCGGACGGCGTCTACGCCAAGCTGTTTACCACGCAGGCAGATATTGAGAACTTCGGAGAAGGCCATGCTCGGCGTGTGCTGCAGGTTGGTTCCCGCAAGCAGGAGCTGTCCGACGACAGTCGGACTGAGGGTGGCGCAGCGCGCGTAAGCGCAGAGGCGGGTATGACGGTTGACCGCCTGCAGTCAGCTTTGCCGACGGCTTCCGTTGGCGGGAGTGAGCAGGCCTCGGCTGAGACTCCGGCTGGTGTTGCAAATAGCGATTCGTCTTCCAAAATGAGCACATTCCAAGTGATCAGGCGACTGCTTAAGGAAGCCCGACCTCTGGCAGGACTGATGGCAGCGGCCTCCACCGCCGGCACCATCGGCCATCTTTCGGCCACTTTCCTGCCCGTGTTCGGCATTATCGCGGCATTTGCACTTACCGGTAATCCGGTGTGGGGCATGGGTGTTGCGCCCGCCGTCATCATGATGATTATCTGTGCTCTTCTGCGTGGCATCACCCGATACATTGAACAATATCTGAACCACAATGTGGCATTCCATCTGCTCGCACTCTTCCGTTCCAAGGCGTTCGCCGCGTTGCGCAGACTGGCGCCGGCCAAGCTCGCGGGCAAAGGTAAGGGCAACCTTATCGCCATGCTGACCACCGATGTGGAACTGCTTGAGATCTTCTTTGCCCACACCATCAGTCCGGTGGCCATCGCGGTAACCTCCACCATCATCTACACGATTGTGGCCGCCACCCTAAGCCCATGGATGGCGCTGGCGTTGATTGCCGCCCACCTGGTTATCGGCATCCTTGTGCCGCGATTCTTTGCCACCGGCGTACGTAACCTTGGCCCTGCCATCCGTGGCGCTGCCGGAGAACTCGACGATGTGATACTCGATGACATGCGCGGCCTGGACGAAATCATCCGATTTGGTCGCGGCGAGGAACGTGCGCAGGCCATCGAGGACCGTACCCATGCGTTGTGGAAGGATCACGCCAAACTCAGCAAGGTCAACGGCCGTTTCACCGGAATCAGCGGACTCTTGGTGGCTGTGCTCACAGCGGCTTCGGTCGCCGTGGCTATTGCCTGTGCCGGCGCGAACCCGCAGAGCATTCCGGCTCTGATTGCCGCCTTCGTGCTGTTCGCCGGCTCGTTCGGACCGACTTTGGCGCTCGCCGCCTTGCCCGCTAACCTGACTCAGACCTTCGCGTCCGCTAGCCGACTGTTCGGACTGATGGACGAGGTGCCCGCTGTGACCGAGAACGGCACTGTTGTGCCGCAGGAGTATATGGGCATGCGTCTTGATGACGTCACCTTTGCATATGCGGGGGAGCATGAAGTCCTGTCCGACTTCTCGCTTGACGTGCCGCAGCATGGCGTGCTGGGTATCCAGGGGCCGTCCGGCCGAGGCAAGTCCACCATGCTCAAGCTGCTGCTGCGCTACTGGGATCCGCAGCGCGGTCAGGTGACGTTGTCCGGCACGCCGTTGCCCGAGGTCGATGTGCATGCTCGCCGACGTATTCAGGCCATGATGAGCCAGGAAACCCACCTGTTTGATGGCTCTATCCGAGACAATCTGCTGATTGCTTTGCCTGAGTCCGAGGTTGAAGCTGCAAATGTTGCAGGCAATGGGGAAGTGGGTGCCAAGACCGTTGATTCCCGACAGCAGCAGTTGGCGGCGCAATCGGCAGAGGGCGATGCCGTTCAGGTGGCAGCAGCTGACGGTCTCGATGCTCGTTTGCGTCAGGCTCTCGCCAAGGCCTCCGTGCTTGATCTCATTGATTCCCTGCCCGATGGCCTTGATACTCAGGTAGGCGAGTTGGGCGACCGTCTATCCGAAGGTGAACGCCAGCGTATCGGTTTGGCTCGTGTGTTCCTGCGCAATGCTGATCTGGTGCTTTTCGACGAGCCGACCAGCCGTTTGGATGCTTTGAACGAGGCTATTATTCTACGTTCCATTCACGCTATGGCCGTGGGTGAGCAGCATGCAGACAAGGAGCGCGGCGCGGCTGTGGTGCTGGTCTCCCACCGCGAATCCGCCATGCGCATTGCTGATGCGGTACTCAATCTGTAACTGCCTGTAACTACGCGGGAATTACATCGCATTGCGTTACGTTACCGCGTTGCACTGCGGTTCCTCGCGGGTGGCGGCGATGCCATCTCCGGTCGTCATTGCGTTGCTGCGTTTGTGTTGCGATATGTGATGCGGCAACGCAGCAATGCGGCAATGCAATGTGATGTGGCAACGTGGCAACGTAGCGATGCAATAACGCGACAACGTGACAACGTAGCGATGCAATAACGCGGCAACATGGCAACATGGCAATGCAGTAACGCAACGCAGCATTCACGCCTTGATCAAAGTGCCGATGATGAGCGCCTTCTGCAGCCCTGGGCGGAACAGGTCGTGAAATTCATGCGACATTTCGGTTTCGAGTTTGACCGATGCATGGATGTCGTCAGTGCGAAGGCGTGCCTGTTCGGTGCCGATGATGTGCTCGAGCACCGCGAATCCCTCTTCGGTTTTGCCGGCTTGAATGAGGAATCGTGGGCTTTCCGGTGCTCGCACCATGGAGAGCAGGAACGCGGCGGCCGGAATCGCACCCAGCCTCAGCATCCAACGCCAACCGGCGTTGACATCCCAGCTTCTGGAACCGTAGGAGGCGATGATGTAGTTGATGACATTGGTCAGGAAGATGCCGCATACCGCGAGGAGCTGATAGGAAAAGGCAAGCAGACCGCGGATATTGACCGGCGCTTAAGGCCAGACCGAACGTATATTTGCCCGATCCGTGAGTACGTATGGTTGTTCCCAAGGGATTGCGCTGCTTGGAAGCAGCTTGAAACAGGCCCGCCATGTGCTTTTCCTCTCAATACAGCTATGGGGGGTGCCTGTTCATACTAGTCAGATTCTTGTCATATGGCGTTGAATATCTACAAATGTGGGCACTGGTGAGGCGGCTGAGTGGTGGAATCGCGCCGTGGTGTGTGGGTGTTGGGGACTCACGAGCATGCTGCGCGTTATTTGGTGGTGTGCTGAGAGTCGGGACCTACTCACGTTGGGGGAGGGGATGAAGAGCCTCTGAGACAAGTCGCTGTTCGACTGGAGATTTGCTCACGTGGAAAGCATGGAAAAGGCGAAAAAAATCAGGCGTGTCGGGTGATTTGACAAATTGGTACACAGGTGTATCATCTTAGGTATTGGTACACGGGTGTACCAAAGAAAACACCCCAAGGAAAGGTGGCCAGAGGAGACTTCGCAAGCGGCCAAACGAATTGAAATCCAACGCAGCAGTCGATTCGTTTTTGGCAATCGGAAGGCAGTCGTCAACAATCGGAAGGCAGCCAAAGACAGCCGGAAGATAACCGAGAAGTAACCGGACGAAAACCGGAAGCCAGTCGGAAGAAAGCCAACCACCCGCAAGTCAACTCCAATGGTCCAGAAGGAGATAACATGCGCAACACCAAGAAGGTCATCGCGGCAACGGCAGCCGTGGCCACGCTCGTCGGTCTCGCCGCCTGCGGCAGCAGCAACGACAACGGCGCCAACAAGGGTGACGCTGACAAGGCCGAACTCGTGTTCTGGGGCTGGGATTCCGGCAACTCGATGAAGGAAATCCTCGCTGACTTCGAGAAGGCCAACCCCGGCATCACCGTCAAGTTCAACAACACCGGCACCGCCGAGAAGACCTCCACCGCGCTCTCCAACGCCATCGCCGCAGGCAACGGCGCCCCTGACGTCGTGATGCTCGAAGATCCGACCGTCACCCAGTTCGCCGTCACCGATGGCCTCGTGGACCTGAGCGAATTCGGCGCCGACAAACTCGCCGACGACTTCGCCGCCGGCCCGTGGAACAAGCTCCAGTACAACAACAAGCCGTACGCTCTGCCGATTGATTCCGGCCCCGAAATGTTCTTCTACAACAAGGCAGTGTTCGACAAGGCCGGCGTGGACGGCGAGTCCATCAAGACCTGGAACGACTACTACGAGGCCGCCAAGAAGATCCGTGCCACCGGCTCCTACATCACCAATCTGGCCGGTACCTCCAACGACTATCAGCCGTTCACCGCCCAGATCTGGCAGGCCGGTGCCCAGCCGTGGAAGGTCGATGGCGAGAACATCACCATCAACATGACCAAGGACGAGGGCATGCAGCGCTATATCCAATTCGTCCAGAAGCTCATCGACGAAGACCTCGTGGACGCCAAGACCCCGAACTGGTCCGACGATTGGAACCGCGAGCTCAACGATGGCACCCTCGCCTCCCTGACCATCGGCGCTTGGATGCCGATCAACCTCATCGACGCGCCCCCGATCAGGCCGGCAACTGGCGCGTCGCCCAGCTGCCGCAGTGGGAGGAAGGCAAGGAAGTCTCCGCCGAAGACGGTGGCTCTGCACTTGCCGTCACCTCGCAGTCCAAGAACCAGGCCGCTGCCTACAAGCTCGTTGAGTACATGACTCATGGCGAGGGCGCTCAGACCATGGCCGACACCGGTACCTTCCCGTCCCTGAAGAAGATCCTCCGGTCCGACTCCTTCACCGACCCGACCACCGAGTCCAACAAGAAGACCAACGACTACTTCGGCGGTCAGAACGTCAACGAAGTCCTTTCCGCCGCGGCTCAGCGCCCGACCGAGAAGTTCCAGTACCTGCCGTACAACCCGTACGCCCAGACCGCTTACGGCGACGAAGTCTCCAAGGCCTACTCCGGCGACATCACCCTGGAGAAGGCGCTTGAAAACTATGCCAACAAGCTCGCCGAGCAAGGCAAGCAGCAGGGCTACAACGTCACCGTCAAGTGACGCAACCGATCTATTGCCGGTACATCCGGCACTGACCAACAATCAAAACCTGCGGCTAGGCCACTCTCCTTCCGCCTAGCCGCCCGATCTCCCAAAGCGGGGATGCTCCCCAGTGTCCCCGCTTTCCCGTGCCCTCGCCTGACGTGACCGCTCCAATCGAGCGACCCCCTGGCTAGCGGGCGGCAGCACAGCAATCCGTATTCCAAGAAAGCAATCGATTATGTCCGATCAAACAATGGCCGCAGCCCCGCAGCCAACGGTGGGAATCCTGCCTGAGGAGGCGGATCTGCACACGGCCGAGGCCCGCGTCAACAAGCACAAGGCCGACTGGCGCGGCTGGAAGTTCATGTGGCCGTTCGCCGTGGTGTTCGTCTTCGTGTTCATCATCCCAATTGTGTACGCCATTTACATCTCCTTCTTCAAGAAGCAGATGGTCGGCGGCACCAAGTTCGTCGGCTTCGAGAACTACGCCCGACTGATTCAGGATCCGCAGTTCTGGAGCTCGGTGGGCCGCGTCACTATCTTCACCGTATTCCAGGTGCCGATCATGCTGTTTCTGGCCGCAGCCATGGCCCTCGCTTTGGATTCGATGAAGCTGCATGGCACCAAGTTCTTCCGCATCTCCACATTCCTGCCCTATGCGGTGCCCGCAGTGGTCTCCACCATGATTTGGGGTTTCGTGTATGGCGCCAAATACGGTCTGGTCGGCTCCCTCAACGACTTCCTCGGCACCAACATCGATGTGCTCAACCCCGACGTGCTGCTTGCATCCATCGCGAACATCAACACGTGGGAATATGCCGGCTACAACATGCTGATTTTTTACAGCTCCCTAAGCACCATTCCACACAGCTTGTATGAGGCCGCCTCCATCGACGGCGCTTCGGAGTGGCAGATTGTTAAGAAGATCAAGCTGCCGGAGCTGAAGGGCTCGCTGGCCATCACGGTGATCTTCTCGATCATCGGCAGCTTCCAGCTGTTCAACGAGCCGAGCATTTTGCAGAACATGGTTCCGGGCAACGCGATCACCACGTACTACACGCCGAACATGTACGCCTACAACCTGAGCTTCACCGGCAATCAGAGCAACTATGCCGCAGCTCTGGCCATCGTGATGGCCATCATCACCATGGCCATTGCGTATGTCGTCCAGCTTAAGAGTATGAAGGAGCAGATGAAGTAATTATGAGCACTGCAACCATGACTTCAACAACAACCATGACCCTGGCCGATCTCAAGGCTCAGGAAAAGGCCGCCAAGAAGGCCGAGAAGGAGCGTCAGAAGCGCATCGACGCCGACGAGAAGGCCGAGCGCAAGCGCGCCGCCAAAACCGGTTTCTCCAACCCGGCGAACCCGACCCGCTCGATGGCCCTGACCATCGTGTGCGCGATTTTCGCGGTCTACTGCCTCTTCCCGTTTGTCTACCTGATGATTAACGCCACCAAGACCCAGTCCGACTTCACTTCGACGTTCGGCCTCGGTTTCGGCAAAACGTTCGCCCTGTTCGACAACATCGCCACGGTGTTCACCTATCAGGACGGTATCTTCGGCCGCTGGTTCGTCAACACGATTCTGTATGTGGTGTCGGCGCCGGCGGTGCCACCTTGCTGGCCATCATGGGCGGCTATGCGCTGGCCAAGTTCCGCTTCCCCGGCCGTAAGCTGTGCTTCGTGATCATCATCGGCGCCATTTCGGTGCCGGGTATCGCGCTGGCCGTGCCGCAGTTCCTGCTGTTCGCCAAGATGGGCCTCACGAACACCCCGTGGTCGATGATTATCCCGAGTTTGGTATCCACGTTCGGTCTGTATCTGATGTGGATCTTCTCCGATCAGGCCGTGCCGGATGAGCTGCTTGAAGCCGCGCGCGTGGATGGTGCCGGCGAGTTCCGCACCTTCTTCCAGATTTCCCTGCCGCTGTTGGCACCCGGCATCGTGACCACTGCATTGTTCGCCATTGTAGCGACGTGGAACAACTACTTCCTGCCGTTGATCATGTTGAAGGATTCCAACTGGTACCCGTTGACGATCGGTCTGAACCAGTGGAAGGACCAGGCTTCAACCGCAGGCGGTCAAGCTATCCAAAACCTCGTGATTACCGGTTCGCTGATCACGATCATCCCTCTGGTGATTGCGTTCCTGTGCCTGCAGAAGTACTGGCAGTCAGGCCTCGCCGCAGGCGCCGTCAAGGAGTAACCTCTGGCTCCCTCTGACGGGAGCTGGCCGCGGAGCGGACTGAGGGTGGTCATATGGGGATTCGACTGGCGACCACCCCCAGTCAGCTTCGCTGACAGCCCCGCCAGCGGGGGCGGCCTCTCTGGTGTTCACAACCTGCAAGCACAGCACTTCCCGCAAACCGATACAATAAAGGATTTGATTAATATGACTACTCATAGAGCATTTAGGTGGCCGTCCCTGCTGACGGAATCCGGCCGCGGCATCGCGTTCGGCGGCGACTACAACCCGGACCAGTGGCCCGAGGAGACGCTGGACGAGGATATCCGTCTCATGGGTGAGGCCGGCGTGAACGTCGTATCGCTGGCAATTTTCAGCTGGGACAAGATCGAGCCGGTCGAGGGCGCGTTCACGTTCGAGTGGCTCGACCATGTGATCGACAGGCTCGGCAGAGCCGGCATCGCCGTGGACTTGGCCTCCGCCACAGCCGCCGCGCCGCTGTGGCTGTACGAATCCCATCCAGAGGTGCTGCCGGTAGACCGGTATGGTCATACCGTCAACGCGGGCTCACGCCAGTCGTGGCAGCCAACAAGCCCGGTGTTCAAGGAATACGCGCTGCGCCTGTGCCGCAGACTTGCCGAACACTACAAGGACAACCCGTATGTGACCGCCTGGCACATGGGCAACGAATACGGCTGGAACAACCGCTACGACTACTCCGACAACGCCTTGGCCGCGTTCCGCACGTGGTGCGAGGCCAAGTACGGTACCATCGACGCGTTGAACGAGGCGTGGGGCACGGCCTTCTGGTCGCAGCACGTGAACAGTTTCGACGAGGTGCTGCTGCCACGTCACATGGGCGGCGACGCCATGGTCAACCCGTCGCAGCAGTTGGATTACGAGCGGTTCGGCAACGACATGCTGCTCGACTTCTACAAAGCCGAACGCGACGCCATCGAGCAGATCTGCCCCGACAAGCCGTTCACCACGAACTTCATGGTCTCCACCGACCAGTGCGTCATGAACTACGCCAAATGGGCGGATGAGGTGGACTTCGTGTCCAACGATCACTACTTCCATGAGGGCGAATCCCACCTGGACGAACTCGCCTGCTCGGACGCGCTCATGGACTCCCTCGCGCTGGGCAAGCCGTGGTACGTGATGGAGCACTCCACCTCAGCCGTGCAGTGGAAGCCGCTGAACACACGCAAACGGGCCGGCGAACTCATGCGCGACTCCCTGGCCCACGTGGCCATGGGCGCCGACGCCATCTGCTTTTTCCAATGGCGGCAATCCAAGTCGGGCGCCGAGGCGTTCCACTCCGCCATGCTGCCCCACGCGGGTGCCGATTCCAAGGTCTTCCGCGGCGTATGCGAGCTCGGTAAGGCGCTGAAGACCCTCTCCGACGCCGGGCTGCAGGGCACTGAGCTCGAGCGTGCCGGCACGGCGATCCTGTTCAGCGCGGAATCCGAATGGGCCACACGCTCCGAAACCCTGCCCAGCATGAAACTCAACCACTGGCACGACGTGCGCGACTGGTACCGCGGCTTCCTGGATGCCGGGCTGCGCGCGGACGTGGTGCCGCTCGCCTACGACTGGACCGGCTACAAAACCATCGTGCTGCCCACCGTGCTCAGCCTGTCCGACGAAGACGTTCTCCGTATCGCCGACTTCGCGAAGGCCGGCGGAACCGTCATCGTCGGCTATGCCGCCGGCCTGATCGACGAGCACTTCCACATCGGCCTCGGCGGCTACCCCGGCGCCGCACGGCATCCGTACGCGACATGCTCGGCATCCGCTCCGAAGAATTCAACATCCTCGGTGAAGAAGCCGAAGGCGAGCCCAGCGAAATCAGCCTGTCCAATGGTCTGACGACCCGCCTGTGGCAGAACGACGTGACTTCCGTAGCCGCGGACACCACAGTGCTTGCCTCTTACGCAGGTAAGTCCGCCGCCGACTGGGAGCTGGAGCGCACCCCCGCCATCACCAGCCGCCCCTATGGCAACGGTACCGCCATCTACGTGGGCTGCGACCTCAACCGTCACGACATTGCCCAGTTGCTCAAAGCACTTGGCTCCCGATGGCAGGAGTTGTCGGCGCAGCCGACTGAGAGTGGTCAAACTCCAACCTATCCCACCACAGATCCCCGCATCCTGCACACCATCCGCCGATCCGCAGACGGCTCCACCCGCTTCGATTTCTACCTCAACCGCTCAAACCAGCCCGTCGCCATCAACGGTGTGGAAGGTGATCCCATCATCGCCCACCGTTGCGAGACTGACGCCGTTGGATATACGCTGAACCGCAACGCCATTCTTATCGCTAAAACGTCCTGCTAAACCGCGCTAGAATGGCAATGTTGTCCGGATAGAGGAGTGCGGCATGAGCGACGAGAAAACAGCCAAGCGTCGAGTGACGCTACGCGATGTCGCTCAGGCCGCCGGTGTATCGCTCAAAACTGCGTCGAACGTGATCAATGGCTCCGGGCGTATGACAGATGAGACCCGTGCCAAGGTCGAGTCGGTCATTAAGGACCTCGACTACCGAGTCAACGTGGCCGCCCGCAACCTCAACCGCGATCACACCGGCTTCATCACCCTCGCCGTGCCTTCGCTGATTCCGCCATATCTGGCCGAGCTCG
>ENA-OPZZ01000600-OPZZ01000600.1-human-gut-metagenome-genome-assembly--contig:-NODE-600-length-27626-cov-3.268737_pt1 | contig 27626 bp, 36 predicted proteins | sample MGYA00242487_ERZ504511 | MGnify/ENA primary metagenome ERZ504511 (study PRJEB26092, sample SAMD00036241) | human gut metagenome | host: Homo sapiens | study: EMG produced TPA metagenomics assembly of... | reverse complement strand
GTCTCTTATAAGCTGCCTCCAGCTGAGTCCATTTTCACAGCATATACTTCATTCAAAGTGATGATAATCTCCCACATAACGATCCAGCTTCTGGCTCTCCATATGATATATGATATTAACCACACTGTTTAAAAATGGAATATCATGGGAAATCAGGATAAATGCATTCTCATACTCATTCAGATACCGCTTCAGCCATTCGATATGCTGCACATCCAGATAGTTGGTCGGCTCATCCAAAAGCAGGATATCCGGTTTTTCCAGCAGTAATTTTCCGAGAAGGATCTTGGTACGCTGTCCGCCGGACAGTTCCGTCACATCACTTTCCAACCCCAGCTCCAGAAGTCCCAGCGCCCGAGCCACTTCTTCTACTTTCGCATCGATAATATAAAAATCATGCATTGTCAGAAGATCCTGGATCGTTCCCAGTTCTTCCATCATTTGTTCCATCTCTTCCGGGGAAGCCTCTCCCATCTGATCACAGATGGTATTCATCTTTTCTTCCATTTCATACAGCCAGGAAAATGCAGAAGACAGCACCTCCCGGATGGTCATTCCCTTTTTCAGTTCCGCGTGCTGATCCAGATAACCCACACGCACATTTTTCGCCCACTCGATCTTCCCTTCGTCCGGCATCATCCGGTCAGTGACGATCTTAAAAAATGTGGATTTTCCTTCTCCATTGGCCCCTACCAGTCCGATGTGTTCCCCCTTTAATAACCGAAAAGATACATCCTGAAAAATGGCTCTGTCACCGAATCCGTGGGACAGGTGTTCTACGTTTAATATACTCATAAATGTTATTCTCCTGTTCTTTGGCATAAAAAGTGCCCCGCCATCTTGCGCAGCGGGACACCCTCTTAACAACTGCAAAATAAATTATATCCGATGATCATCAGGGCTGCTGCAATCAATACCGTCCACACACAGGTAGGAATCAGCAGCTGGATCAGCATACCCACACCGATCCAAAAAAGTACAAACCCCAGGACTCTCGTGATTACTCACCCTGCTTTTTCTCCTCTTGATTCAGTATATGCTCGATATCGTCAGCGGTATTCGCATCGTCCTTGTCTTTTCCTGTAAATTTATCTGCCAGATCCGGAACCATGTCAAGGATCTTGGTGATTGCATCCTGATTCTTTACATTGACCAGTTTTGTTCCGTTTTTATTGATCACCAGAACAGCTGACGGGGAAATCTTTCCACCCATACCGCCTGCTCCGTTGTTTTTATTGCCTTCTGCAAATGCTCCGGCTCCCACGCCGAAAGATACATCTACCAGAGGTAAGATAATGGTATCTCCTACGGTGATCGCATCACCGACAACGGTTTTAGTGGTGATAAAGCTGTCCATTCCTTTAAAAAGTGCTTCTACTGTATTCTGAAAACTGTTTTCTGCCATAGCAAAAACCTCCTTTTATCTGATCTTTTTCAAAGTCTTTCGTACATCCGGGTTGCGATAGATCTTCCATGCCTGCCACAGCAGACAGACTGCCACGATCCGTCCTTTTATCTGAAGCTGTCCCTCCAGAATCTTTTCCTCAAATCTTGGATACACTGCCACGCCTTTTCCGTACAGCGGATAGGCGATCGCCACTGCACCGAGTATCTGTCCGGTCAGTGCCGGATCTTCGCATCCGAAGGTGATGGATCCTCTGATTTTTCGTGGCAGAACATGGCGGATCAGTTTTCTTCCCTTTTCTGTCAGAAAATGAAGTGCAGCCAGCGTACTCTCTTCGTTCCACAGCGTCCGCCATCGCTTTATTTTATCACAGAATCCCCGGAATGTTAACCTGATATTTGTAAGCTTTTTCTTTAGTTTTCCCGGAAATCCCAAAATCGAACCGACGATTTTTTTACATCTGTTCCAGAATCGTGACAGTTTGTCAGAGACTTTTTCCTTTTCCTGCTGTTTTCGTTCTGCTGTCTTTATTTCTGTCTTTTTAGCCTCCGGCGCAGCCGTCTTCGATTTCTCTGGTTTCGTCTGTTTTTCTGTCGATTTTTGCTCTTTCGCAGCCGTTCGTGTCTTTTCTTCTATCTGTAACGGTTTTTCCTGCCCTTTTTTTCTTCGCAGCTGTTCTTTTTTTCGGTTCATTCTTCTTCTGTACTGCTTTTTTTCTCCGTTCTTTCTGCTCCTGTATCTTTTTCTTTCTTCTCTTCTTTTTCCACTCTCTGACAGCCGCTCCGGCTTTTTTCAGTGGTACCCCAAAAAGATAGCACTCCCAGTCCAGTTCTTTCTCCCGGTACTGTATTCGCAGATGAATCAGATGCAGTAACCATGAAACCCTCACTTTTCCATTTGCTTCGCTCCATCCCGGAGATGATTTTTCTCCCTCCAGACGGTATCTTACCGGAACAAACAGCACCGAAAGCACAATAACCAGTAACAATCCCAGTAACACCAGCAGGATGATTCCCAGAATTTTTAAAATTGTCAGTATTACATGCATGATTCATCCTCCTGTTGTCTGCCGAGATAACGGCGGATGTCTCCGTTTTTCTGCATTTTATATGTAGCCTCGGCAAGCTGCCGGACCAGTTCCAGTGCTTCTCCATAGCCGCATGCAATTCCGATAATCTCCGGACATCTTCGATACACGGTTTTCTGCAACATTTGGTTGGCTCCTATAATTTCCAGCTGATTCTCCGGATTCTGTGCCAGAGTGATCAGGTACACCTCATACTGGGGTCTTCGATGTTCCACACGCCAGCGGATCCTGGTTGCTTTTTTCTTTGCCTGCTCTCCATAGTATAAGTTCTTCGACCAGTTCAGCATCCTGTTTTCAAAAACACCCCTTTCTTATGCGGAAAAGGGAGAGATCTTTCATCCCTCCCCATTTTTCAACATGCATTTATTTGTAACTATTCAGTAGCCACAGTACCGCGAGGTGTTTTGGCATGAATATGCCAAAATCCCGAGACATACAAGCAAAAATGCCATCACCGAAGGTGATTTTAAATGCATTTTTGCACGTAACTGTGAAGGTACTGAACAGTTACATTTATTTTAAAAATACTTGCGGTTTCCCCAGAGATTAGATTTTCGCAAATCCAAATACTCGTTGTACGCCATCTCCAGAATCTGACGTTCATTGGAAAATTTCAGCAGATGGTAAGCCTCGTGAAATTTGTAATATCCGGAATCCACAAAATACTCTTCCCGTTGTGGTCTGCTGTGATAGCTGTTCGCTGACATCAAAAACCAGTGTACATCTTTTTCCACCACATCATTCTGAATATTGAAGCTGTACTGACTTTTTCCCACATATTTGATAATGGAAGCCTGTACTCCTGCTTCTTCTTTTACCTCCCGGAGAGCCGTCTCATGATATTCCTCTCCTTCTTCCACAGTTCCCTTTGGCAGAACCCAGCAATACTTCTTTGATTCGTTCCCGCTCTGTTTCTCCATGCGTATATTGCATTTCGCTAGCATATCTGCAAAGCCCCTGGAGTGTAATCTCCTCAAAAAGTTCCGGATAACCTGCTACAGGTTCTTCCAGTCCCCAATACTCTCCTATTTCGTTTGCAATCTTTTCCAGCTTTAATCGTTCATCCTCATCATGGATTTTCCGTTGTCCTGCATAAATCAATAGTCCATACTGTGTTGCCTGCATAAGCTTCTGTTCTGTTGTAAGTTCTTTACTCATTTTACATTTCTCCTTTCCTTTTCGACTACAACACTACCCTATCCTCCAACAAAAAGCTATTCACACATACCAACAAAATATTACTTGTAAACCTGTCTATTATTGACAATAAAAAACCTGCTACAAGGATGTCTTTCCTCATACCAGATATCAATACTTTCTTCCTACTGCATACACATTTTTTCTCATTACTTGTGTATCATGTACCTATATTGTCATGCAATCCTACTGTATATACGCTATGTACAGTAAGCACATGGGGTTCAGTTTACGTCGGCAAGAATAATCGCAGGTTTAGTCGCAAGGGCTCTTGCAATCGCAACTCTTTGCTGCTGTCCACCCGACAGATTATTCGGCATGCTGGTCAACTTTTTCTCCAGCCCCAACAATGTAATAATGTTGTCAATATATCCTTTATCCGGTCTGTTCCCGTCAAGTTCAATTGGCAGAATGATATTTTCATACACATTCAAGATCGGCACCAAATTATAATTCTGAAATACAAATCCAATCCTTCTTCTTCTGAAAATCGTAAGCTCATCCGGTTTCATCTTAGAAATATCCTTTCCGCCCACAATCACTCTTCCGTATGTTGGTGTATCCAGTCCTCCGAGCATATGTAAAAGTGTAGATTTTCCGCTTCCAGAAGTTCCGACAATCGCAGTGAATTTCCCCTCTTCTATCTCTAAACAGATGCCATCCAATGCCTTGATCTGATTCTCTCCTTCCCCATAATATTTTTTTGAAATCTATCGTCTGTAAAACAGCCATCATCATCTCTCCTTTTCTTGATTCTGTCTTTATCTTAGCATCTGATTATTTCAATAATATCTCAAACGCCCGATGAATCATTTCAATTTTGAGACAATTCTTCCTGCTCATTTGGCAGATAGATGAAAAATGTACTCCCTGCATCTTCCTTTGACACTACTTTCATATAGCCGCCCTGCTTTGTTATAATCTCTCTTGCCAAATACAAACCGATTCCGACACCTTTTTTGCATTTGTGTACCTTTTTCCTCTCTGAAAAAACCGCTGAAACACATCATTCATATGTTCCGGGGCAATTCCGATTCCGGTGTCACTCACTGAAAGACGTACAAACATTCCAAGTACCTCTGCCTCAACCCGAATCTTTCCATATTCCGGTGTATACTTGACTGCATTGTCCATTACATTGAATAATGCCTCCGCTGTCCACTTCCGATCATAGCATATCCGTAAGTTTTTCGGACAGTCAATCTGAAGGTCCAGTTTCTTCTTTTCCATCGGAATCGACAGATTCTCCACAACCTCCACAACCATATCAAAGAGACTGTTCTCCTCTTTTTTCAGCTTGATCATGCTGTTCTCCAAACGAGACATTTTCATCAGTGAGCGCACAAGAAAATCCAGCTTTTCCACTTGCTTTTGCATTATTTTCAGAAACCCGGTACTGTTGTTTTGCTGGAAGGTCATGATTCAAAATCGTGTCATTGTACATCGTGATATTGGCAATCGGCGTCTTCAACTGATGGGAGATATCTGATACCATTTTTTGTATCTCCTCTTTCTGCTTCACATTCTTTTCCTCTGCAGACTTTGTCACCTCGGATAACTGCTCAAGCTTCAACTGGATTTTCGAAAATAAGGTATCCTTATTCAGTTCTTCTGTTTTGAGTTCTCTCCCATCGATAATCGCATCAATGGCATCTTCCACTTTTTCCGCCATTCTGACAAACCGCTGCCGGAAATAAAACCATAGACCGGCAGATATGATAACAACTACAACAATTGCTGTCACAATAGTCACCCATTCACTTCTACTCATGGCTTTCTCCTATCCATTTATATCCAACCCCGTAAATGGTCTTAATATATGCATATTCTTCATCTGCAATTTTGGCACGAAGCCTGCTGATATTGATCGTCAATGTATGTTCATCCACAAAATTACCATCCTGATCCCACAGCTTTTCTAACAAAATCTGCCTTGTCAACACCTGTCCCGGATTCAGGCAGAAACGGTGCAGCAATTTAAACTCTGTGGGCGTCAATGTCAGAAGCTTTCCGTGCTTTTTTACCGTGTGGCTCTCAAAATCAACTGCCAGATTTCCACACTGCAACACTTTCTCCACCGTGTCATCGCCCTCACACCTTCTCAAGATTGCTTTAATCCGCTGTATGACAATTTTGATATTAAATGGTTTTGTAATGTAATCATCCGCCCCGTTTTCAAAGCCCTCAATCATATCTTCATCCATATCCCGCGCTGTCAGAAACACAATTGGCACTTTACTTTCTTTTCGAATTTCTCTGCTGACTGCAAATCCGTCTCCGTCCGGAAGATTGCCATCAAGCAAAATCAAGTCAAATGATTTTTCTTTCCATAATTTTTTGCCGTCTTTGCTCCAAATGCCGGAGCCGCCTCAAAACCTTCCATCTGAAGATTATAGCAAAGTCCCGCATTCAGCATTTCGTCATCTTCTATCACTAATATTCGTTTCATATACAAGCCTCCGTCTCTGAATTCCATTGCTTTATGGACAACATTATACTCTATTTACTTCACTTTACTCAACGCCAACATAAACAATTTTCTATCGCATCTGCAGCATTTAGTTTCTTCTTTCTTTCATTCCCCTTATTTTTGTATCATTTTTACAACCGATCGTATTTCTAATCCCATGTAAAATTCAATAGAAAAAAGTGCAAAAAATGAGATATTTTTACGCACACTATTTGTAGGAGGGATTAGAAATATGCCAAAACCAAAAGCATCTACCGGGGAGAAAAATCTGATCAGCCAAAGGCTCATCGAACTGCGCCGCCAGCACAATATGTCACAGCGGCTCTTAGCCTACCAACTTCAACTGAATGGATATGATATGGATAAAAATGTGATTACCAGAATTGAGACCAATAAACGTCACGTCACAGATGTGGAATTAAAAGCATTCACTGAGATTTTCCATGTTTCCTATGAATATCTCATCGACGGAAAAGAAAAGTCATAGTACTCCAATGTGGGAGGCTATGACTTTTTTCAGAAGGACTTTTTTCAGAATTTTCAATATTTTCTTGACATTTCAAAAATTGCATGGTATGATAAACGAGTAATTTAGATGTTTTATTTGATCACATATTTTTGTAAGCAATTAACTCGTTTGATTTCTTACCAAAATATGTGTTTTTTTATTTCTATTTAATTTACAAATATTATAATTTAGGAGGTACCTCACATGAATACAGGTACAGTAAAATGGTTTGACTCACAAAAAGGATTTGGATTTATCACCAATGAACAAAGCGGAAAGGATATCTTTGTACACTTCTCCGGAATTGCTCTCAATGGATTTAAGACTTTGGAAGAGGGACAGCAAGTCTCCTTTGACACTACTCAAGGACCAAGAGGGGAACAGGCAGTTAATGTAAACTATATAATGTAATCAGAAAAGCTTTGGAGCCTCTCCAAAGCTTTTCTAGTTTACTCACAATTATCCATTTTACTTTTAGAAAATAGTTAAAAATACATACACATTAGTTGTGAATTTGATTGACTTTTCTGACAAAACATAGGACAATATAACCATACTATTTAAGTAAGGGTGGGATTATTATGGAGAAAAAATTGCAAACATTAAAAAACATATTAGATTCCAGCAGATATACAGTTGCCCTGTGTGGTTCTGGAATCTTAAAAGAATGTGGATATCCGGGCATACTCTCTCTTGACGTCGCCTACGATATCGAGAACAGATACGGCGACTCACCGGAATATATCTATTCCAGCGCTTATTTCAGCACCAGACCGGAAAAGTTTTTTAAGTTTTACAAGTCTGAGATATTAGACAAAGATCTTGAACCAAGCGAAACGTTCTACGCACTTGCCGAACTTGAAAAACAGGAAAAATTGCAGACCATTATTTCTAAAAATAGTTTTTCTCTTTCTGAAAGAGCCGGTTGTAAACATGTATATAATATTTATGGGACCATTCACAAAAACATATGCACACATTGTGGGAAAGAATATCCTGTCGAATTTGTAAAAACATCTCCGTCTGTTCCACTCTGCGAAGAATGCGGGCATATCATCCGTCCAAACGTAAAACTATTCGGAGAAATGCTTGACCATGAGATCATCGCTAAAATTGCTGACGAAATTGCGAAAGCTGATGTGCTGCTGCTTCTTGGAACCTCATTGGAATCCTATACATATAAAAACTATATCAAATACTTCCGTGGGAACTCCATTGTAGTGGTTCACCAGAATCCTCATTATTCAGACGTAAGAACGAATCTTGTTTTCCTAGATACTCCGAAAAATGTTCTTCCAAAGATTTTAGAGCGCTAAACCCGCACAAAGACCCGCGATTTCCCGCGGGTCTCATCTTTTTTCTTATCTTTCTTATCGCTTTTTTGAAAAAATCTCAGATATCACAACTAAAATACTGCCAAGAAAGATAAACATATCTCCCAAGTTAAACGTGATCTTTTCGAATTTTTTCCACTCCGTGCAAAATCCGAAATAGTCCACTACATATTTTCGCACAAATCTATCGTAAGTATTGCTCACTCCTCCTGCAATGGCAAGTGCAATTCCCTTTTTGCGCATCCATCCGCCTTTCTTCCGAAACAGAAAAACATAATACAACACGAGCAACGCAGTCACAATCCCCGATAGCATTCGCACTCTTTTTGGATGTTCTTCTCCCTTATTCAGCGCCATCCCTTTGTTATGCACTTTTCGAACTGAGATTGTGTCACCGAGAATCTTCTTTTCTTCCCCCTCTTTGTAATGAGTCTCAATGTATGACTTCAAATATAAATCAATCCCACATAAGGTTCCTATCAAAAGCGTCAAAATTACAGCAAGCATCTATACTTCCTCTTCTGAAACCGTCTCTGTCTCCTCTACTGTCTGCATGGCTGAGTCATCTACCCCCTCATCTGCTGTCGTCTCTTCTGCTTCTTCTGTGTCAAAGTGTATCTCTTCTTCTACTTTTGTTCCACATTTTGGACAGTATGCCATATCAGATTCCAATTCGCCTTTGCAGTTCTTGCAAAGTTCCATTCCCTTCAATTGCGCAAGTTCTTTTAAATAGGACTGAACTGCGTCTTCATGTTGTGCAACAGCCTCGCACAGCTCCACAAATACTGTATCAATCACTTCCCCTTTCTGGAAACGGTCATAAACCAGCTTTCCAAGATGCTGCAGATCTCTTTCTTTATTTCGTTCTTCCACTCTGATCTGGCTTTTTATTTTCTGTGTCTCAACAACTTCTTCTGTCTTTTTCGTCACTGCTCCTGCTGTTTCTGTAATTCGTTTTCCTAAATCTTCAAAAAAGTCTCCCATGTTTCATTTCTCCCTTCATGTGTCAAATACGCCTGATTGCATCAAATGCATCATATAGATTCAAAGCTCCGTATCCCCACTCTCGGTTGGGATATGTCTCGCCGGGCTTGCAATCTGTTCCCAGAACTAAAAGATTGCGAATCTGTATGGAATCAATCCTGCTCTCCCCGAGCTGGTACACAATCCACTCCAGCATAAGTGCAACTGCTCCTGCCGTAATCCCGACAGCAACACTGGAACCTGTACGCTCTGTAAATTGATTCCGCATTGCTGCTCCCGTTACATTTACTCCGGGAGCCACAAAATCAGGTTTGATTTTTTCACTTCTAGTATATCCTCTTCCCGATCGAATAGCAATACTATTATCATCTCCATTATAATATCCAACTGTCATCCCGGAAACCGTACTTCCAGGCTCCGTGATCGTATAATCCGGATTTGACTGCAGAAAATAAACTTCTCCTTCCAAAAGTTCTGTGATCGGAAGCCACATATGGAACACGCCATCTGCCAACTCCACAGGCTCTATAAAAATCGTCCATATTCCGGGGGCCGGATCTTTTACTCTAAAAAATATCAATTCCGAATTTGATTTTTTCCACAAGTAATTTTGTAATTGATAAAAATAGTCGTTCCCTCAAACACAAAACGATATACCTCCATCACTCCCCGACGGATTGGCACCCGTGGAATTCTTTCTCCCGAAGGCGATATAATGGAGACTGCCACAATATTGGGGATGTCCGTCCACAGTTCCATCGTAAATCCTTTCATTCCGCCGTCCACACGGACTTCTGCCTTTTTGATATCGTTTACATTCTCGGCTTTTCCATAAAAATGGTGCCGTTGATTCGCTTCGTTTCCTCCCCCGATCACAACTGCCCGATTTGCTATATTGGCATACATCTCTAAAAGTCCTGTGATTGGAAGTGTCGCATTATGTCCTCCCATATTCGAGCCAAGTGCAATACAGATGACTAGCGGCATATCATATCGATTCGCCAGTTCATTCAGATACCTCATTCCAAGCATGATATCATTTTCCTGATAACACTCTTTTTCTTCTGTGATCAGGTAAAACTCTTTCAGATATTTTTTTGCCGGTTTTAACTTTACAATCGCAAGCTTCGACTCCGGCGCTGCTCCCAAAAACTGATTTTCCACATCAGCTCCGCCTGCTGCAACACTTGCAAGAAAAGTCCCATGCCCGCTTTCATCCTGAGTTGGAACAAGCGCTTTTGGATTATCACTACTAAGAGCCGCATCAATCATCTCCTTCGTGTATTCTGTTCCATACAAAAAGTTTTGCGGCGGCTGTCCATCCTGAATACTCTGATCCCAGATTCCCAAAATTCTGGTACTTCCGTCAATATTTCGAAAAACAGGATTTTCATAATCAATTCCGGTATCTATAAATCCGACCAGCACTCCATTTCCTTTCAGTCCCAATGTGGGATAATTCTGTATCTGTAAGATTCCAGACTGGCTTAACGCCTCTGTATCAATCAGGGTAAAGCACTTCGGCACCGAATTGTACGTATATTTTTCAAAATTAATGGGATCTGCCATCGTTCCATCTACATAGATTGTTTTATATAAGTATTCCATACTCTGTTCGCAAAGTTCTTCTGAAGAAATAGAGTCAAATATATTTCCTCTGAGCTGGTTCACAATAAAATCCCGATAATTTTCGGATATGATTCGATTTCTGCAAATCTCTTCCTGCGGCATAATCGCTCCATCATTTTTTATCTAATATATGAAACACTTTGTGATTCATGCAAAAAGCCGACATATTTCTATGCCGGCTTCCAACCTATTTTCGTTCTTCTCCACGGGATTTCATCACCTGTTCCAACTCTTTTGCCAGACTTTCTGACTCCGTAATCGTCTCACTTACCGGAATCGGAGGTGCCTTTTTAAATACAATTTTCAGCAACACCGGTGTGATAATGGTCGTAAAAATTACAACGATGACAACCGGTCCAAGGAAATTGCCCCCGAGAAGTCCAAGCGCCGTTCCCTTACTTGCAACGATCAGCGCCACTTCACCACGGGAAATCATACCAACTCCGATTCTTTTTGCCTGATAATTCTGGTAACCACATACCTTTGCTCCAATTCCACAGCCGATTACTTTTGTAACGATTGCCACAATGACAAGCACCACTGAGAACCAGATAATCGCCGGTGTCATCTCTGGCAGCACTACTTTCAATCCAATACTTGCAAAGAATACCGGCGACAACAACATATAAGAAATCGTATCAAACTTAATTCGCACAAACATCGATTTGTTTGTATTCGAGATAATCAATCCTGCAATAAATGCACCTGTAATATCAGCTACTCCAAATACAACTTCCGCAATATATGCCATCAGCAAACAGAACACAAACGCAATAATCGCATGTCTTTGCAATCCCTTCTCGGAAGATTCTGTCCATCGTTTGTATACTTTGTAAAAAATCACTCCGATAATTCCCGAAAATACGAAGAAACCTAAAATCTTTAACAGCACTACCGTAACATTTACAGAAGAATCTGCCATGCTTGTCACGATTGTCAGCGCAATGATTCCAAGAATATCATCTATGATGGCAGCTCCTAAAATTGCATTTCCCGAACGTGTCTTTAACTTTCCAAGCTCTTTTAATGTCTCAACCGTAATACTTACCGATGTTGCCGTTAAAATGATACCGATAAAAATATTCTGTAAAAAGATTGAGCAGGATGCATCTGATGCGATCAAGTCAGGTCTATTGAAGAACCAAGCTGCCGCGAATCCCCCAATAAGCGGAACAACCACACCAAATAATGCAATTATAAAAGAAGCTTTCCCACTTCTTTTAACTCCTTGATATCTGTCTCCATACCGGCGCAGAACATCAATACAATAACACCTATCTCTGCTACCTCATGAATAAAGTTGGTCTCTGTGATCCATCCCAATGCCGCCGGTCCTAACAGCAATCCTGCCAATAGTGCTCCCACGACCTGTGGCATCTGTACTTTACGTGTAGCAAGTCCTAGCACTTTCGTCGAAAGCAAAATAATTGCCAGATCTAACAAATAACTGTAACCTTCCATAAACTCCACACTCCTTTTCTCTTTCTGTCTTTCTTTTTTGCCAAATCTTAAACTACACTTTACACCTGTTTTGAACATTTTACAACCACTTTTTTCACTTTTTTTGTGCACTTTTTTCTTTTTCAGGCAACCGTAAATCAGGGGCAGAAAATTTATTTTTCCACCCCTGAATCTTAGCCGGTAATCAGCTCCTGTCCTCTCATCGCAATAAGTGGACCGCCCGTTCCTTCTATATATTCTTTTGTGATAGTAACCTGACCAATATTGTCATCTTTCGGAATCTCATACATAATATCCAGCATAAATTCCTCAATGATTGAGCGAAGCGCTCTCGCTCCGGTATCTTTCTTCATCGCCTTTCTTGCAATCGCATGCAATGCTTCCTCATCAAAGTTCAATTTTACTTCATCAAGTTCCAAAAGCTTCTGATACTGTTTTAAAATTGCATTCTTTGGCTCTTTTAAAATCTTGACAAGCATGTCTTCATCCAATCCCTGAAGGGTAAAGATAATCGGAAGTCGCCCGATAAATTCCGGAATCATTCCGAAATTGCGAATATCCTCCACTGTTACTTTCGACAAAATATCTTTATCATTGTTGTATTTATCCTTCAAATCTGCAATAAATCCCATCGATGCCTGTTTATTCAATCTCTCTTTGATGATCTGTTCCAAATCCGGGAACGCTCCCCCACAGATAAACAGAATATTTTTCGTGTTGACCGTCGTGAGCGGCACCATTGCGTTCTTGCTGTTCGCGCCTACCGGCACCTCCACGTCACTTCCTTCCAACAATTTTAACATTCCCTGCTGTACGGATTCTCCGCTGACATCTCTCTGGTTCGTATTTTTCTTCTTTGCAATCTTGTCAATCTCATCAATAAAGATAATTCCACGCTCTGCTTTTTCCACATCATTGTCCGCTGCCGCTAACAATTTGGAAACCACGCTTTCAATATCATCACCAATATATCCTGCCTCTGTCAATGATGTCGCATCTGTGATCGCAAGCGGTACATCTAAAAGTCTCGCGAGTGTCTTTACAAGATATGTCTTACCGCTTCCGGTTGGTCCGATCATCAACATATTGGATTTTTCAATCTCAATCTCATCCATCGTATTTGTCGCAACTCGCTTGTAGTGGTTATAAACAGCCACTGAGATTGCCTTTTTTGCATATTCCTGTCCAATCACATAATCGTCTAACTGTGCTTTAATCTTATGCGGTGCCGGAATGTCACGGATATTAAACACAGGTTCCGCCTTCTTTTCTTCCGGCTTTTTCTTCTTCACCTGCTGCCTTTTTGGTATCATATTCTCCATGTCCGACAAATTTAAAAACTGTACGCCCGGCATATTCATCAGCTGACTTAAATCAAACTTATTATTGTTCATCATATCAAAACTTTTCTGCATACAGTCTGAACAAACGCAAATATCATTCGGGAGATCGATCATCTTTCCTGCAACACTCTCCGGTCTGTGGCACATAAAACAGAATTTCTCATACTCTTCATTCTCTTTTTTCTCTTCCTTCACTACTTCCGGAACTTCTTTTTTCTCGCTGTCTATATCTATATCCATCTCATTTATATTATCTTTTTCTGCCATAGTTATCCCTTCTTTCCTACATATGATTTTATTATATATGAGATATTCTTATCACACAAGTGAACTTTTTATAAACTAAAAACGGTGAGAGCTATTCTCCCACCGCAATGTATTCCTCAATATACTTCGATGCCACCGCACCGTCCGCCACCGCCGTCACAATCTGCCGGAGCGGTTTCTTTCTCAAATCTCCAACCGCATACACTCCCGGAATATTGGTCCGTGTCGTCTCGTCTGCGAGCACATACCCTCCTTCATCGAGGTCAATCTGTCCTTTGACAAGCTCTGTGTTTGGCACATTTCCAATTGCAACAAACACTCCGTCACAATCAATTTCAGACACTTCGCAATTTTCCTTATTTTTCACTTTCACTCCGGTGACAAGATCATCTGCAAGCACTTCCACCACTTCTGAATTCCAGATAAATTCCAGATTTTCTGCCTCGTTCAGGGAATCCATATATGTCTTGGATGCTCTCAACTCATCTCTTCTGTGCACCAGATATACTTTTTTACAGATTTTAGATAAAAACAAAGCATCTGCAACCGCAGTATTTCCACCACCTACGATCACAACTGTCTTTCCTCTGTAAAACATTCCATCACAGGTTGCGCAGTAAGATACGCCGCGACCTCTCAGTTCTCTTTCATTTGGAAGTCCAAGCTCTCTCGGATAAGCTCCCATTGCAAGAATAACCGTCTTCGCCTCGTATGTTCCATCTGATGTAACGATAACTTTCGGCTGTTTTTCTAAATCCACACTCTGCACTTCCGCGATCTTTGTCTCCACGCCGAACCGCTCTGCGCCCTGCTTCATCTGCATTCCAAGTTCAAATCCATTGATTCCTTCTGTAAAGCCCGGATAATTTTCTACGATCTCTGTCGTCCCCATCTGTCCGCCCGGAGCGAATTTTTCTACTACAAGCGTGGTTAAGTTTGCCCTTGATGTGTAAAGCGCAGCCCCGTATCCTCCGGGACCGCCTCCGATGACAATCACATCATAAAAATTTTTATTTTCCATCTCACATCTCCTACAGTTGTACACCGTGTCCGAGCAGCCAGCTCTCAAGCTCTGCTTTTGACATCGCTCCTACATTGGTTCCTTTCACTTCTTTTGCATCCACAAGCTTCAATGTCGGAATGCTCATCACACGATACTCCTGAGCCAGTTCCGGATCATCATCAATGTTGATTTTTACGACCTTTACTTTTCCTTCATGTGCTGCTGCCACCTCATCTACAATTGGCGCAAACATCTTGCAAGGCATGCACCAGTCTGCGAAAAAGTCAATTAATACCGGGACATTTGACTCCAAAACCTCTTGTGTATAGTTGCTGTTTGTTACTTTCATTACTGACATATCTATTTCCTCCTACAATATAATTTTCTGTTTCTTGATGACTCTATCATACAGGATCTGACATTCTCTTTCTGTGACATTGTCACACTTTATCTTCTGCTGTCTTTCGCAAGTTCATACAGACGATCTTCATCTATGATCTCAATGCTCCCGCGCGACAGGCTGACAAGCTGTTCTTTCTGAAAATACTTCAGCATTCTGGTAATCACCTCTCTTGCCGTTCCCAGATGGTGCGCGATCTCTTCATGTGTCATTTTCAGCATGCTCTCTCCTGTAATCTCCATCTCTTCCACAAGCAGTGCGGCAAGTCTCACATCCACACTTTTATTTAAAATCTGTTCCATCACCCACATCACATCTGAAAATCTCGACGCCATGAGGTCGTTTGTAAAATTTGCAACCGGAAGAGAGGTATGTATCAAATTCTGATAAACAGAGGTCGGTATTGTCAGCACCTTAGAATCTTCTCTCGCCTCTATAATCACCTCGAACTGAATATTATTCATAATACAGGATGCCGCAAAAAGACAGGCATCTCTTTGAAACATTCTGTATAATGTGATCTCTTTCCCGTCTTCCGACAGCGTATATGCGCGAAGTTGTCCTTCTTCCACAATGATCAACCCTGTACAGTCCTCCGAACCATTGTGTATAATGGTTCCTTTTTTCACATTCTGTACCAGTATCCTGTTTTTCAGTTCCTCTTGTTCTTCTTTTGTAAGTTTCGCCCAAAATGGAACGAGTTCTTCTATCTGCATTCTTTATTCACCTTCCAGCATTTTTAAAAATGTCTCTTCTGAGATAATCGGAACCCCCAGCTCTCTCGCTTTTTTATTTTTTGAAGAGGTTGACTCTATATCATTATTAATCAGATAGTTTGTCTTAGAAGTGACAGAGCCCGTCACCTTTCCTCCTTTACTTTCAATTACAGCCTTTACTTCATTTCGATTTGCAAAATGTTCCACACTTCCTGTAATTACAAAGTTCATATTTTCAAAAATCTGAGCCTCTTTGCTCTCTTCTTCCTTTGGTATCTCCAATTCTGTTAAAAGTCTTCGGAATTCTTCCACATGCTGCTCTTTTGCAAAATAGGAAACAAACGCTTTCGCAATCACGGGACCGATTCCCGATATTTCACTCAATTCTTCCTCTGTAACATGAAGCATTTTCTCTATATCAAAGTTCAGTTCTTTACAGATTACCTTTGCGTTGGCAAGTCCGATATTCGCTATTCCAAGACTGTAAATGAGTTTTGGCAGTGTTGTCACACGTGCTTTTTCAATACTTTTTTGTAGATTTACATAAGATTTTTCGCCAAATCCTTCCATGGATTTAATCGCATCTTTATACTGCTCCAAATGAAAAATATCTGAATAATGATTGATAAATCCCTTTGCGATAAATTTCTCTAATGTCGCCTCTGAAAGTCCATCAATATTAAGCGCATCTCTGCTCACAAACAGCGCAAATGATTTCAGATGCTTTGCCCCGCACTCTTCGTTCGTACAGTAGAGCGCCTTTGCATCACTGACTTTTCGGATCTCTGTCTTACCATGACAGACCGGACATTCCTCAGGAATATCTTTCACACCGCTTCGCGTCAGGTTTTCTGCAATCTGCGGAATGATCATGTTTGCTTTATAGACTGCGATCGTATCGCCAATGCCAAGCTCTAATTCTTCCATAATGCTGATATTGTGAACACTCGCACGGCTCACTGTCGTCCCTTCCAGTTCCACCGGTTCAAAAATTGCAACCGGATTGATAAGCCCTGTTCTTGACGGACTCCACTCAATCTCAAGAAGGGTCGTCTCTCGGATCTCATCTGCCCATTTAAACGCAAAGGAATCTCTCGGGAACTTGGAGGTTGTACCAAGCGACTGCCCATATGCAATGTCATCATATACAAGCACCAGGCCATCTGACGGAAAATCATTGTCTGCAATCTTCTCCGAAAAGAATTTCACACGCTCTTCAATCGTACCGGCTGTGACCTCATATCCTTCCACCACTTCAAATCCTTGTTCTTTTAACCATTCCATCTGATAAATTCTGGAATTCTTAAAGTCCACATCATCTGCTTTTACAAGTGAAAATGCGAAGAACTTCACATTTCTTTTTGCAGTAATCTCATTATTCAACTGGCGTACTGAACCGCTGCACAGATTTCTTGGATTTTTATATTTTGCATCTACATCTTCAATCTCTTCATTGATTTTTTCAAAATCACGATAGCCGATGATCGCCTCTCCACGCAGAATCAATTCTCCCTGATAAGAGATATGAAGCGGCAGGTTCTTAAATACCTTCGCATTGTTAGTGATAACCTCTCCGACCTCTCCATTTCCCCTTGTTACTGCTTTTTGTAAAGTTCCATTCTGATATGTCAGCACTATGGTCAACCCATCTAATTTCCAGGAAATCCTTGCCTTCTGGCTTCCCAGAAATTCTTTTAATTTCGACACTTCCTTCGTTTTATCTAAAGAAAGCATCGGTTTTTCATGCCGTTCTTTCGGAAGCTCACTTAGCACCTCATATCCTACATTGACTGTAGGACTTGATGCCAATGTAATTCCCAGTTCTTTTTCCAACGCAAGTAACTCATCGTAAAGTTTGTCATATTCATAGTTGCTCATAATCTCCGCAGTTCCCTGATAATATGCCTTTCCTGCCTCATTCAGCAATTGTACCAGTTCCTGCATACGCTGTTTTTTTTGTTCCATGCTTTCTACCTCATTGTTCTTGTTTCTTTTGGATCACCGTCTCATTGGAAGAATCCTTGATCAATTCATATAATTTTTGAATTTCTGCTTCCGTCACCTTCCGGTATTCCCCCGGCTTTAACTCTCCAAGTGTGATGTTCATTACCCTGATACGTTCCAGTCTTGTCACTTTATAGCCAAGATATTCACACATCCTGCGAATCTGCCTGTTGAGTCCCTGTGTCAAAATAATCCGGAATTTATATTTTCCGAGCATCTCCACCTTACATTTTCTCGTGACCGTATCAAGAATCGGCACACCTTCCGCCATCTTCTCAATAAATTCTTTTGTCACCGGCTTATTGACTGTAACTTTATATTCCTTTTCATGCTGATTTCCTGCGCGCATCATCTTATTGATAATGTCTCCATTATTTGTCATCAAAAGCAGCCCTTCTGAATCTTTATCAAGCCTTCCGATATATGTGACCCTTGTCGGATAATCAAAACCGAATAATATTGTTTTTTCATTTTTTTCTTCTGTGCAGACGATTCCAACCGGCTTGTTGACCGCAAGCAGTACCATCTCATTTTTCTGCCGGACTTCTTTCTTGCCTACACACACTCTCTGGGAAGGACTGACACGCATTCCCATCTCTGCACGCTTTCCATCCACGGTCACTTTCCCGCTTTCAATCAGACGGTCCGCCTCCCTTCTGGAACAGAGGCCTGCCTCACTCAAAAACTTATTCAATCTTACTGTTGTCTCTGTAGTTTGATTTTCTCTCATCTTTTCTCCTATAAACTAAAATATGCCTTGATAAATCTGGTCAGACTCTCCTGATCTTTTGCTCCCATCAGTTCTCTGCTGGAATGCATTGCAAGCAACGGCACACCCAAATCTACCGTTCTCACCGGAAGCATCGCCGATGCGATTGAACCGAGTGTTCCGCCCCCTGTCACATCCGAACGATTTACAAATTTTTGATACGGAATCTGTTCTTTTTCACAAATCTGCTGCACGATTCCGACCGCTTCACTGTCTGTTGCATAGCTTTGTGAGCATGCTTCTTTAATGCAGAACCCTTGATTCAACATATTCTTATTTGTCGGGTCATATTTTCCCCCATAGCTTGGATGAAATCCATGACTGACATCCACAGACATTAAAAGCCCCTCCGCAAGTGCATTCTTGTACATCTGTTCAGACCCTCCAAGTGAAAGATAAATTTTCTCCAGCAAATACGGAAGCATCATAGATCCGGCTCCCTGCTTTGTCCTGCTGCCGACTTCCTCATGATCAAATATCGCGATCACATTCAGCCCTTCTTTTCGTTCACCTTCTAAAATTCCATCGACAAGCGCCTGAACAGACGTGAGATTATCCAGTCTCGGCGCCGAGAGGAATTCTTCGTGCAATCCTATCTTCTCTGCCCTGTCTGCATTATACAGATTCAATTCATAATCCAAAATCTCATCCACCTGCACTTGAAGCTTTTCCGCAAGCGCACTCAAAAAGCAGTTTTTATCCACCTCTTCTTCCAAGATTCCCACAATCGGAAGCATCTGTGTCTGCTTATTCAATTCTACGCCCTTATTCATCTCTCGTTCCAGATGAATCGCAATATTCGGAATCGTAAATAATGTTTTCTCGAGATCAACGAGACTAACTTTTGGACGAAATACATCTTCAGATTTTAAGACGACACGTCCGGCGGCAGACAGTCCGCGGTCCAGCCAGCTTGACAAATTCACCCCGCCATAACTCTCCACATTAAGTTGTACATATTTTTCTGTAGTCACCTCCGGATTTGGTTTGATACGAAATCCCGGAAAATCCCCATGTGCTGCCGCAATTCGGAAGCTCTCTTTTTCTTGAAAATGACTCCCGATCGTAAATGCAAAAATACTGGAGCCATGATGAATCACCATATATTTCCCGCCTTTTTGCAAATTCCAGTTGTTTTTCCAACACAGTTCCTCATATCCCTGCTTTGCTAACTGATCTTTCACTGCTTCCACTGTATGAAACTGTGAGGTTGCCTTCCTGATAAGCGAAAGTAAGTTATCTATATAGTTTGTCTGTTGCATGCTTTTTACTCCTTTTATTGCTGTTTAACTTTCATGATACTGTTTTGGTTTCCAAAAGTCAACGTATCTGCTATAATACCATTATTGGATTTTATTTAAAGGAGATTTTTTATGCTGACAAACACACTTACAACCGAGCCAGTACGAAAATTATTCTTTCGTTACCTCATTCCTTCTATCTGCGGAACGATGGTAACGTCTATTTATGTACTTGCTGACACAATTATTATCGGGAAAGGAATTGGCATTGATGCTATGGCTGCATTAAATATCATCCTCCCGCTGTTTAATATTTTCTTTGGCACCGGACTTTTATTTGGTGTCGGCGGTTCTGTCTTAATGTCAATCGCCCGCGGAAAAGGCGATACTCAGACCGGAAACTGTTATTTTTCTGTCGCAGTACTTTTGAATGCCATCACCTGTATTTTATACATGATTCTATTTTTAAATTTCATGGAACCGATCGCACGTTTTCTTGGCGCAACAGATGTAACAATGCCTTATGTACTCAATTACGCGCCGTACGTGATCTTGGGACTTGGCTTTTTTGCATTCTCCACTTTTCTACAAACCTTTGTAAGAAATGATGGTGCACCAAAGCTTTCCATGATTGCCGTTGTATCCGGCGGTGTCCTGAATGTTGTTTTAGATATTGTTTTTGTATTTCCTTGTAAAATGGGCATGGCAGGAGCAGCAATTGCAAGTGTGCTTGGATCCGTACTTACAACTGTTATTTTGCTGTTCCATTTTCGCTCTAAGTCAAACGGACTGCATTTTAGCTTAAAGAAATTTTCACCTGTATTCATCACAAGTATCTACAAAAATGGATTTACAAGCTTTCTTGTGGAAGTCTCGTCCGGAATTGTTATGTTTGTTTTCAACTTACAGATTTTAAAATATATTGGCGATATCGGTGTGAGCATGTATGGTGTCATTACAAATACCGCTATTGTAGTCATCTGCCTGTGTAACGGAATCAACCAGGCTTCTCAGCCGATCATCTCAACCAATCATGGTGCAGGGCTTATTGATCGTATTGAGACTGTAAAAAAACTGGGACTGAGAACTGCATTTATCATCTGCTCCGTTCCGGCTGTTTTAGGATTGATCGTGCCAAATTTGTTTACTTATATTTTTATGAATCCAAATGAACAAATACTTGCCCTTTCATCCACTGCAATTCGTATTTATTTTGTTGGATTCTTTGTAATCGGATTGAATATGTTTATCATTGGCTATTTTTCAATCTACAGTAAAACCACAGCTTTCATTGTTCCTCTGTCTTTCCAGAGGGTGTGTACTTGCAATTATCTTTGTATTTGTGCTGCCTCCGCTTATCGGAGTCATTGGAATCTGGGTATCTGTACCGCTTGCTGAATTCATTACACTGATTGCCGGAATATATTTCTTGAAAAAGAATGAAAAGGAGAGGATCTCATGATTGCATTAAAATTGCCGGAAGTAAAAGAATGTATGTCCAAGCTGTTATTATCGGACACCTTCGACTCATTTTTATTCATAGAAGGAGAAATTGTCACCTATAATACATTTTCCATTAATGGATTTCTCAAAAAGATTTTTTTGAGAAAGACCTGGCTCCTTCCCGAGATTATTCATTGTGGAAAGATATTAGAGAGTACGCATTTTCTTTGATCAAGGGAAAAAAACCTCCCCTTAGTTTTCGCTTTGTATTCGGACTGTCAGAGGCGAATATTGAAAGATTACTGAAACAGCAGGAACTGAATTTCCAGCCACAAGATGTGCAGGGATTGTATCTCAATCTAAAATATGATGGTCAGAATCTTACCTGCGTCACCGGAACTTCCATGAGACTGTTCACTTTGGATAAGTCTTTGGAGGAAGCATGGGATCAGATGGTTCAAAGATTCTTTTTTGAAAAAAGAGATTAGCGCAGAAGTCTTATAAGATGAAAAAGTAATAGAGGTCACGGTATCTCTATTACTTTTTATTTTCATTCATTCGTGGTAAAATGAGTGTTTTCGCACCTTATCGTTCTTCCTCATCAACACGTCCTATTAAACGAATTAAGTCCTTATATCCGGATTTTTCAAGTAACTGCTTAAACCCAAAAAGTACTTCTTCTTTCGTGTAATCATTTCTTCTCAAAAAATCATCATCTTTTTGACTTAGATGTTGATAAAAAAATGCCGCCGCCATGACTTCTTCTTTATTTGTATAATCGAGATCTTCCAGCAAAAGATTCTCGGCTTCGTTTATATCTCCCTGGTCAATCATATCGAAAAAATATTTCAGCGTATTTCCTGAGACTTCATATTTATTTTCGTCTTCTAATTCGACAGAAACATATTTCTTCCCAAATACCAAAGAAAACAATACTTTGTACCATTTTCTTTTATCATTCGCATAATATAATCTTTCTCGTCTACAACTCCCATAGTCCATCCCTCCACGTTTTCAATATTCTAAAATCACTTTTTTTCTATCTTCCTAGGCAAATCACTATTTCATTCTTTGCGTACTCAGTTGCAACTGTTCAACCTTTATCGTCCTTCCTTTATTGTCCTCGTCTTTAGAATTCTCTATTTCTGAATTTCGAATACTCAAAATGATTTCATCTTGAACCTGTAAATCCTCAAATGATATACTTACAACTTGTCCTGTATCATAATCACAGTAAATCATAGGAATGGATGAACAATCGATAAGACAGTTTTTACCTAAAATGCCTTCTTCTGCACCGTCTTTTACAGTTATCGTGTTGTTTCCCTCATCAATTTCTGTAATTACTGCATTCACGCCTAAATGAACTGGGTTATCTTTTAATGAACTACACGCCGTCATAGAAATCATAAAAAGAAATACGCACAACACCATTCCAATTTTTTTCATACTCTACCACCTTCTCCAAACTCAAGTTTTGATCTCCCCATCTCCGTTGCCTCTAATGAAATAGCTGAAATACCTTTACTTTTAATATCTTTAATCAACATATCTAATGTTTTATAGGCAATGCCATTCCTTCTGTATTCAGGCTTTGTATACATATTCATTATATATGCCTTAGTTCCGCTTGGGTTGTTATAGGTCGGCATTACTTGAAAAAAGCTAACACCACCCGCACCAACAACACAGTTTTCGTCAAAAACCAAATATGCAATATGCGAGCCATTACAAAGAGCTTTTTGATAATAATCATAGGATTGTCTTTCCACTTCGCTCCTACGATAACCTATTCTATTTCACAGCCACAAGTTTTGCTTCCTCTTCCTCGAAATAGTCAGCCGTATTACTGCTTAGTCCACTTGCTTTCCACGCCTGTCCAAACGTAATATCCTCTAGGTTACTTAGGAAAACAAATGTACGATCTTTAGCTGCTCCATTCATTCTTCCTGTTATCTCCAGTCTATATTTATATGTATGCGTGTCTGTCCTCCATGTACCATCACTCATTTCATAATATTTAACTTTCGTTACCAGCTTATTCTGTTCAGAATACTCTTCAACGAATTCCGGATCAGTCACATCATAAGTACTAATTACGGTTGCTTCGTCTTCTCTGACTTTCTGTTCTTCCAAAAAATCAGTTTCCACATGCTTCTTAACCTCTGACGGTTCTTTCTGCGAACATCCAAACAGACTAAGTAACATGAATGTTACCAAGGTGATTCTAAATAGTTTCCTCATAGATTTACACCTCCTGTTTCCCAACGTATTGCTTTCTTTATACTCTCATTTTACTCTATTTTCTCCATCTTGCCTATCTAAAAATGATTTTTCCATCACATAGTTTTTCAGCTTCACACCTTCCAGCTCCACCTGCTGCTCTTTTTCCAACACATATCCTCGTCCTTCAAAAAACGGTTTTGCCGTAATGGAAGCATGTACGCTGATCTTTTGAAGCCCAAATTTCTTGGCATGCTGTTCCAACTCATCGCAGATTGCCGTTGCCACACCTTGATTTTGAAAATCTTTATGCACAAACAGATGGTCCAAATATCCTGTTCTGTCTATGTTTCCATATCCTATAATCTTCTCTCCCTCTACGGCAACGACTGTATAAAGTTTTTCAAAAATGTTTTATTTTTCTAAGATTCTCACATCGGTTTGACCACACTTCCACCTGTTCCTGCGAATAATCTTTTCGATTCACAGTTTGAATTGTCTCATAAAAGAGCTGCACAATTTCTTCCAAATCTTCTGCCTGATACTTTCTAATCTCCATCACAATCCTCCAATTCTTCTAAATTTATTCCATAGCCACAAAATGCGCAAACCCACCTGTGGATTTGCGCATCTTTTATTTCTCTTATTATTTTGCCAATAACATCATAATCTCGTTGCTTCTGTTGATAAACGCTGTCATTTCTTCCGGATTCAACGGTTTGTTACTCAACATTGCAAGGTCAAATAACTGTTTACAGAACATTGGTACATGTTCTCCATCTTTATTTTTGAGTACATACTGTACCAATGGATGATTTGCATTCAATACAAGTGTCACATCTGTTCCGAACATAGATGGATCCATTCCGTACATATTGTACATCTTCATCATTTCCTGCATACGGCGTGACTGCTCTGACAATGTTACCATAGATGCCACATTTTCATTTTTCAGCTTCTCTACTTTAACTTCCAGCTTGTCATTTTCCAATGCTTTGCGGAATACATCAGTCAATGTCTCTGTATCTGCCTTGAATGCTTCTTCTTCCTCTTTTGCAACTTCTTCTTTGAATGTGTCTGTCAAATCTGCATCGATACGCTGGAATTGTACATTCTCATTGCGCTGCTCAAGCTGTGTCACAAACGGAGAATCAATATTATGTGTCAGCAGCACTGCATCCAAACCTTCCTGTTTGAACATATTAATGTACTGGCTCTGCTGTTGTTCGTCTGTCACATAGTAAATTGTTACTTTCTTCTCTTCTGTATTTTCGCCCTCTGATGCCTCTGTCTTTTCTTCTTCAGCCTTCGTCTCTTCTGCACCGCCATTTTTTGCAATGCAGTCTTTGAGTGTCAAATATTCATGGTCAATATTTTTGAATAAAATGTAATCACTCATCTTGTCACAGAATTTTTCATCTTTCAAGCAGCCGAATTTGATAAATGGGCTGATATCATCCCAGTATTTTTCATAAGATTCTCTGTCGGTCTTACACATTCCTGTAAGCTTATCTGCCACTTTCTTTGAAATGTAATCTGAGATTTTATTTACAAATCCGTCGTTCTGCAGTGCACTACGTGATACGTTCAACGGCAGATCCGGACAGTCAATCACACCTTTTAACAGCATCAGGAATTCCGGAATGACTTCTTTGATATTATCTGCGATAAATACCTGATTATTGTATAATTTAATCTTTCCTTCCACGGAATCATACTCTGTGTTGATTTTCGGGAAATACAAAATACCTTTCAAATTGAATGGATAATCCATATTCAGATGGATCCAGAACAATGGCTCTTTGTAATCCATAAACACTTTGCGGTAAAATTCGATATAATCCTCTTTTGTACAGTCATTTGGATGTTTTGTCCAAAGTGGAGTTGTATCACTCAGAGAAACCGGACGTTTGTTGATTTTCACTTTATCTACTGCCGGTGAAACTTCCACCATCTCTTTCTCGCCGTTCTCATTTCTTTTCTTCCATCTTTGCTTCTTCATGAATACGTTCCACGATGACATCATCATCTTTCAATTCCTCTTCCAAAATTGTCTCGTATCTTGTTCTGCATTTTCTTTTGACAGGAAAATCTCTACCGGCATGAAAGAACAGTATTTTTCAATCACTTCTCTCACACGATATTCATTCGAAAACTGCACACTTTCTTCATTCAGGAACAACGTGATCTCTGTTCCAACTGTGTTTTTGCTGCCTTCTTCCATATCATATTCTGTGCCGCCGTCACATGTCCAGTGTACCGGAGCCGCACCTTCTTTGTAAGACAATGTATCAATGTGAACTTCCTCTGCTACCATAAATGCCGAATAAAATCCAAGACCAAAGTGTCCGATCATATCGTCTTCTGTTGTCTTGTCTTTATATTTTTCAAGAAATTCTGTTGCACCGGAAAATGCAATCTGTGTAATATATTCTTCTACTTCATCCGCAGTCATACCAATACCGGTATCAATAAATTTCAATGTTTTTTCTTCCGGATTTACCACTACCTTGATGCTTGCTTTATAGTCATCCGGCAGTTGATATTCTCCCATCATATCTAACTTTTTCAATTTTGTGATCGCATCACAACCATTTGAAATCAACTCACGCACAAAAATGTCGTGATCTGAATACATCCATTTTTTTATAATTGGAAAAATATTTTCACTGTTAATTGAAAGGTTACCGTGTTTTGCACCCATTTCTAACAACTCCTTTTTATCTTTAATTATCAATTCTCGGCGTTTTGCCTCATCTATTTGATATATTAATACTCTGATTTTTAAATGTCAATAGAAAATTAGCACTCTTTTAAAGTGAGTGCTAATAATCTTATGAACTTTATTAAATTCTCATAAACTATTCTACACTTTTCAGTGATTCAACCATATCTATACGCTTTAATTTGAAATACATTACCCAATTCACAAACAATGAAAATCCAACCGTGAATAAAAAGCTGTACAAAAAGCTTGGAAAATCAATATTTCTTCCAAACATAATTCCTTCCACTTCCACGGTAACAATCACAAATTGATGCAAAATCTTTCCGATTCCCATTCCAACCAGCGATCCAATAATTGTCAGCAAAATATTTTCCCGAAATACATACGATGCAACCTCTTTATCATAGAACCCAAGCACTTTTAAGGTTGCAAGTTCTCGTTTTCGTTCTGTAATATTAATGTTATTCAAATTGTAAAGCACAACAAACGCCAGCATTCCCGCCGAGATAATAAGTACCACAATAACCAGATTCAGACTGCCGAGCATATCTGCAATCCGCTCTTCCATATTATTTGTATATGTCACGTTCAAAACTGCATCCTGCTCAATCAGTTTTTCCCCGATTCCCATCAAACCTTCTTCATCATATTTCTTCATCTTGAACATAATACTATTTTCTTCCGGCTCTTTTCCATAAAGTTCTTCATATAATCCGGTTGTCATATACATATAGTTTCCAATATAGTTTTCACATACCGACACAACTTTCACCTTTACGTCACCGGTATCTTCTTGTATGGTAATCATATCTCCTGATTTCACATCTAATTCGGTGGCTACCTTCTCTGTTAATATCACACCTTCATTTGTCAATTCATATTCTTCTTTTGTAACACGATTTCGAAATGTCATAAATGGCTCCAAACCATGCTCCTTTACCGGAACACTCAGGTAGATTTCCTCTTCTCCTGCCGCGCTCTTCACTGTCTTATTTTTCATCATGACTTCCGAATACGTATCAATCTGATGTTCGCCTTCAAGCGTTTCCCTTAAACTCATCTTTTCCTGTTCTGATAAGTCCGAAGACAAATATGCCATCCCGTCATACTCCTGCAATTCTCCATATTGGAGCGTTGCGATATTGGTAATGGAATCTTTGAGTCCGAATCCCACTAACATCAATCCCATACAACCGCCAATTCCAATGATCGTCATAAAAAACCGTTTTTTATATCGGAAAAGGTTACGAATAGAGGATTTCCAAATGAAACTTAAATGTTTCCAAATAAACGTAATACGCTCTAAAAAAATTCTTTTGCCTTGTTTTGGTGATGGTGGGCGCATTAATACCGCCGGCAATGCCATCAGTTCTTTATAGCAGGCTGCCAGTGTTGCCACGAATGTACATAATAC
>ENA-OPZZ01000597-OPZZ01000597.1-human-gut-metagenome-genome-assembly--contig:-NODE-597-length-27655-cov-4.555434_pt1 | contig 27655 bp, 26 predicted proteins | sample MGYA00242487_ERZ504511 | MGnify/ENA primary metagenome ERZ504511 (study PRJEB26092, sample SAMD00036241) | human gut metagenome | host: Homo sapiens | study: EMG produced TPA metagenomics assembly of... | reverse complement strand
ACTCCTCCAATATGGAGAATTCCGTCGGAGTACCTGCATGTCGCTTTTTCACAAGTTGCTGAACACGCATCAATGTACGCTCATTGGCAAAAAAAAGTGCACCCGACAGCCCAGGATACTTCCCATACGGCAGAAGTGTTCCACCCATTTAGAGAATCCCCGACTCATATTCGGCCTTTGGCGGAACGGCAATATTGATTCGACGCAGGGTATTAACAGGCATCAGGAATTTGGCAATCATCACTTCACGATGCGTACCTTTCAACAGACTTTCGGCCAGATGTCCGAAGAAAGAGTCGACAATATTTGCTTTCCGGTGCAGACCGATCACAATATCCGTAGCTTCATACTCCTTGATTGTATGGATAATCCCCGAAGCAATATTCAAGTCATAGCGACTCACCATCGTAACAGGCACATCGGCAGCAGCGGCAATCATAGCCGCCTTCTCCAGATTACGTTTACCCTGCTGCTCTTTCTTCTCCGAACTGTTATTGTCATTGATAACGTTCAATGCCACCAATGCATTTTTCTGCTTGGCATCCTTTATTACTAAAGCCAGATTAATCAAATCTTCAATCGTCTCCGGGTTAGCCACCGGAATCAAGATTTGTTCCGTATTTACTTTTTTAGCTTCTTCTTCCGCCTGCACATTCTCATCCAAAGCAAAACGACGTGCCGAACGTTCGGTTACCAAAGAACTGATGACACAAGTGAAAAGTATCATCACTACCGTACCGTTCAATACATCATCATTCAGCAACCGTTCTCCATTCTCCATAATGATTTCATGACCGATCAACACTGCTGCCAGTGTAGCTGCGGCCTGCGCATTACTTAAACCGAATATCATGCTCCGTTCATTCGACTGCATCCGATAGATCTTTTGTGTGATCCAGGCAGCCAGCCATTTACTAAAGGTTGCCACCACTGTCATCACAATAGCCACTTTCAATGCTTCACCTCCGGTAAACAGGCTTCTTACATCAATAATCATTCCGACACCAATCAGAAAATAGGGAATAAACAGTGCATTTCCCACAAATTCCAACCGGTTCATCAAAGGAGATACATGAGGAATCAGGCGATTCAATACCAAGCCCGCCAGGAAAGCTCCTAAGATTCCTTCCATTCCTACAAATTCCATCAATCCTCCTCCGAGGAAAACCATCGCCAGCACAAACACAAACTGCATCACGCTGTCATCGTACTTCCGGAAGAACCAGCGTCCGATACGGGGGAAAAAGAATACAATCAGGAATCCGAGGAAAGCCACTTTTGCCACAAGAAATACCCAGAACCAGCCATCGACAGTCCCCTTAAACATGCCTCCTATGACGGCAAGAATAATCAAAGCAAGGGTGACGGTAACAGCAGTACCACCAATGGTGATATTGACACTGCGCAAACGAGACAATCCATAACGGCTAATAATAGGATAAGCAATTAAGGTATGGGAAGCATACATACTTGCCAACAGCACCGCCGTGAGAAAACCATATCCCAGCATACTCATACTACTCCATATTCCCAACGCCATAGGAATCAGAAAAGTGAGCCAGCCAAACACAACACTTTTCGTCCGGTTCTTCTTAAAGTCCTCCATATCCATTTCGAGCCCGGCAAGAAACATAATATAATATAATCCCACTTTGCCGAAGAGTTCGAAACTGCTGTCACGGTCGAGCACATGAAAGCCGTGTTCGCCAATCAATACACCCGCCAGAATCATGCCTATAATATGAGGTATATGAAGACGTCCGAGGATCATCGGAGCAAAGAGAATGATAATCAATACCAAAAAGAATACCCAAGTCGGGTCGGTAATCGGTAAGGTTAAATTAAAATCAAACAGGTTCATAGGCTGTGGCTTTAGGAATTCAATGCAAAGGAACAAAAAAGTTTGCAGAATCACAATGAATGTCCAGACGTATTATTCAGTAGTCAATTACTCACCTTACTACTTTTTTTTCCCCCGCTTACCTATCAAGATCTATTTCATTAGGCACTTTTATTTCGTTCTACTATAGTGTCTCTTGCGTATGACTATAGTTATACGCAAGGGAGACTATAGTTATCCTTACGTTACACTATAGTTAAACGAAGTAATATTAGGCAATAAAGATAATCTTATCAAGCTACGAAACCAATCCGATTCGCATCGCGACGGAGAACGCATCCCTTTTGGTGCATTTATCCGATCCAACAACCACACTTGATTATACGTAAGGTTAAAGAAATCCGCCGAAAAACTGAAATATTTCTCTCAAAAGCGATGTTTATATGCTAAATTGTTATAATTTTGCAGCCAAATCTTTTCTATTCGACAGGATAAGGAGAGAAATTCAATATTCACAATTTAACAAAAGAAAAAGATGAAAGTAGCTATTGTTGGCGTAAGCGGAGCCGTAGGACAAGAGTTCCTGCGCGTGCTCGATGAGAGAAACTTCCCGATGGACGAGTTAGTTTTGTTCGGTTCTAAACGTAGTGCCGGAACAACATATACTTTCCGCGGTAAACAGATCGAGGTGAAACTCTTACAACACAACGATGACTTTAAAGGGGTAGACATTGCTTTCACTTCTGCCGGTGCAGGAACATCTAAGGAGTTCGAGAAAACAATTACCAAGTATGGTGCTGTGATGATCGACAACTCCAGCGCTTTCCGTATGGATGCCGATGTGCCTTTGGTGGTGCCTGAAGTAAATGCAGAGGATGCATTGGAACGTCCGCGCGGCGTTATCGCCAACCCTAATTGTACGACTATCCAGATGGTAGTTGCACTGAAAGCCATCGAAAAGCTTTCTCATATAAAAACCGTGCATGTGTCTACCTATCAGGCAGCAAGTGGTGCGGGTGCCGCTGCCATGGACGAATTGTACGAACAATATCGTCAGGTATTGGCAAACGAACCTGTGACTGTAGAGAAGTTTGCCTATCAGTTGGCTTTCAACCTGATTCCGCAGATCGACGTGTTTACAGAAAACGGTTATACGAAAGAAGAGATGAAGATGTATAATGAAACACGCAAGATCATGCATTCTGACGTAAAAGTTAGCGCAACTTGCGTACGTGTTCCTGCATTACGTGCTCACTCTGAAAGTATTTGGGTAGAAACTGAACGTCCGATTTCCGTAGAAGAGGCTCGTGAAGCATTCGCTAACGGTGAAGGTCTGGTTCTGCAGGACAATCCTGCCGAAAAAGAATACCCGATGCCGTTGTTCCTGGCAGGTAAAGATCCGGTATACGTAGGCCGTATCCGCAAAGACCTGACAAACGAAAACGGATTGACTTTCTGGATTGTAGGTGACCAGATTAAGAAAGGGGCTGCCCTGAATGCTGTTCAGATTGCCGAATATTTGATTAAAGTAAAAAATATCTAATATAACAGACTGGATATAATATCCGGACAACTATAGATAAGCCCAATAAATCAGCCGGTTTGCAATGTGATAGTGATCACAATGCAAGCCGGTTTTTTATTCTCCAAGCCGTAATTAGAGAGAAAATACCTATTCGTAGGTAAGAAGTCACTAGTTATAGGTATCAGCATCTACCAAAATAACTATTTATAGTGATTGATAGAAAGTCACTTTTTATCGAATTTTGCGCAAAACTTATCTATGAAATATTGTCTTTTTAATATAGCATTCTGGGGGCTACTATTTTTCAATTTATTTGAGGCCGCAGCTAATTCAAACATCTATACAATCTCGGGACGTGTGACCGAGGCAAAAACGAATTCCCCTTTGCCTGGTGCTTCTATCCTCATTAAAGGTACCTATTTGTGGGCCGTATCCAATCAGAAAGGAGAATTTACGATACAAGGAGTACAGGAGGGAAAATATAATCTGGAGGTTTCTTTTCTTGGTTATGTACCGGCAACAATTCCCGTAAATGTACGCAGCAATATCAATAACCTTCCTATCATACTCAAAGAAAATACACTTGCACTGGATGATGTAGTCGTCACTGCACAAGCACCCAAAAATGAATTAAACACGACGCTCACTATCGGAAATCATGCATTGGAACATCTACAGGTGTCCAACGTGAGCGATATCTCCGCTCTCCTTCCGGGAGGAAAAACTAAAGTGCCGGATCTTACCACCAATAATATCTTCTCATTACGCGACGGAGGGTCAACAGCCGGTAATGCCGCATTTGGAACAGCCGTAGAAGTGGATGGGGTTCGTATTGGAAACAATGGTTCGTTTGGCAATATGAGCGGAGTGGATACCCGGAATATCACTGTTGCAGATATTGAATCGGTGGAAGTCATCACCGGAGTGCCTTCGGCAGAATATGGAGACTTGAATAGTGGTATGGTCAAGATTCACACCCGGAAAGGGAAAACACCCTGGAACATATTGCTGTCTATCAATCCTCGCACCGAACAGGTTTCATTTGCTAAAGGATTGGATTTAGGAAACAATAAAGGTGTCATCAACATAAACGGTGAGTGGACCAAGGCTACTCAAAAGTTGGTATCTCCCTATTCTTCTTATACAAGAAGAGGATTCTCTGCCGGATATAGCAACACGTTCCGCAACGTATTGAGATTCGACATCGGTGTTACAGGCAATATCGGAGGAATGAATACCAAAGATGATCCTGATGCCTATTCGGGAGAATACAACAAAGTGAGAGATAACGTATTCCGGACAAACACTTCACTGGCCTGGCTGCTCAACAAATCGTGGATAACCAACCTTAAGTTCGACGCATCAATATACTACAATGATAACAACTCCCACGCGCATACGTTCTACTCCTATGCATCGGAGCAACCGGCTGTTCATGCCACAGAGGAAGGATATTTTATGGCAAACAAACTGCCATATACTTACTTTGCCGACCAAATCATCGACTCCAAAGAACTGGATTATGCCGCATCGTTAAAATATGAATGGAACAGACGATTTAAGACTGTAAACAGCAACCTGAAAGCGGGTGTTCAATGGAAAGCAACAGGCAATGTGGGTGAAGGAGAATATTACAAAGACCCATCATTGGCTCCAAACGGTTATCGTCCCCGTCCTTACACTACTTATCCATATATGCATAATGTTTCGCTTTATGCAGAAGAAAGTCTGTCATTTCCTGTGGGAAATACCATGCTTAGACTGATGGCAGGGGTACGTTGGGAACATTTGTTTATCAAGGGAACGAAATATAAGAACCTGAATACTCTTTCACCACGTTTCAATGCCAGATGGCAGTTGAACGAACATATCGCTATCCGTGGCGGTTGGGGAATTACCGAAAAACTTCCCTCTTTCTATACCTTGTATCCCAAACAGGAATATCGGGACATACAGACCTTCGGCTTTTCCTATAATAAGATTGAATCATCTTATATATATTATAGTCAGCCCTACACGTTATTGCACAATGAAAACCTACGCTGGCAACGGAATCAGAACGCAGAAATCGGTCTGGACGTCAACATTGCCCGTACCCGGATTTCATTAGTCGGTTATTTCAACCGTACCAAGCTGCCGTATAAATACGCAAGTACTTATACTCCGTTCTCCTATGATGTGCTCCAATTGCCGGATGGATTCACGATGCCGACTAACCCGCAAATCAATGTAGATAACCAGACAGGGATGGTTTACATACGCGACAATGCATCCAGTTACTGGACTCCTATGGATGTCAAAGTGACCGACCAGACTTTTGTAAAGTCAACTTCTCCCGACAATGGAATGGACGTGATTCATCGCGGAGCGGAAATGATTGTTGATTTCCCGGAAATTACTCCGATTCGCACGCAATTCCGGGTAGATGCCGCTTATACTTATACGAAATACATCGACAACTCTTTATCGTATTATTATCAGAATGGATGGTCGCATACCAGTCTTGCCAATCGTTCTTACCAATATGTAGGTATCTACGCCAACGGCGACAACTTATCGACTACCGCCAACGGCAAACGTACCCACTCGCTGGATGCCAATATCACAGCCATCACCCGTATTCCGAAAGCCAGACTGATTATCTCGTGCCGACTGGAAGCTTCGCTTGTGAAGCGTTCGCAGAACATCTCCGAGTATCAAGGAAAAGAATATGCTTTCAATGTGAGCGAAAGCAGTAATACCCAAACCGGGGGAAGTATCTATGACGGTAACTCTTATACCGCTATCTGGCCGGTAGCATACCTCGACCTGAATAATGAGATGCATCCTTTCACATCAGCGGAAGCCGCGAATCCGGAATTCTCCTACCTGATACGCAAATCGGGCAATGCCTATACATTTGCAGCAGACGGATATGATCCTTATTTTTCTGCCAATATCAATATCACCAAAGAGATTGGAGACTATGTATCTCTTTCTCTCAATGCGATTAATTTCACCAACTCACGGCCTTATGTAAAATCTCATGCAACGGGTGTAAGCGCTCTCTTCACCCCGGATTTCTATTATGGACTTACTTGCCGTATCAAATTCTAACTATATGAAACAATTCATCTACATATTATTACTAACAGTGACTGGCATCTTTGCGGGATGCACAGATATCGATAAAGAGAATCCGTATGACAACCAGTTGCACAGCCTGCAGGTTACTGCCGTATATCCGGACGGATACACGGATCATCTCCGGGAAGGAGTGACCGTAAAGATTGAAGATGTCGACCGTGGAAATTCTTACAAGGCTAAAACCGACAAGAATGGAGTGGCGCAATTCTCTTTGACCAAAGGTATATACCGCGTACAAGTCAGCGACAAAGGCGGAAAGGATATTTTCAACGGATTAGCTGATAATGTCAAACTAACCAGCGGAGACATGTCTCTTAATCTCCCGCTCATTCATTCCAAGGCCGGGACGATCATTATTAAAGAGATTTACTGCGGAGGATGCACAAAGTTACCGCTGGAAGGAAATTATCAGTCCGACAAGTACATTATCCTGCATAATAACGACTCGGAAGTGCAATATCTGGATAGTTTATGCTTCGGAGCACTCGACCCTTACAATTCACAAGCCACTAATGTATGGGTGACACAGGATGAAGCAACCGGAGCAACCATCTTCAAGGACTTCGCTCCCATCGTTCAGTGTATATGGCAATTTGGCGGTACCGGTAAAACATTCCCGCTTCAGCCGGGAGAAGATGCAGTGATTGCCATCAACGGAGCGGTTGACCATGCGGCACAATATCCGCAATCTGTCAACCTGAACAAACCCGGATATTTTGTATGCTATAATAATGTTTATTTTCCGAACACACAGTATCATCCGGCTCCGGGCGACCAGATCACACCAGATCATTACCTGAACGTAGTGTTGAAGACTGGTCAGGCGAACGCCTATTCATTCTCGATATTTTCTCCTGCCGCGGTTATTTTTAAAGCCAAGGATACCACGATACAGGACTTCGTTCTAAAAGAGGGAAGCGTCATACAAAAACCGGGAAGCACTACGGATCAGGTGATAGCGGTACCACTCGACTGGGTGATTGATGGCACGGAAGTATATTATGGCGGTTCCTCCAACAATAAAAAGCGTATTTCTCCATCCATCGATGCGGGATATGTCACTCAAAGTGCCACATACAACGGACGCAGTTTATACCGTCATGTGGATGAAGAAGCGACACAGGAAGCGGGTTACGAAGTACTGGTAGATACAAACAATTCTTCTACCGATTTTTATGAACGGGAAAAACAATCTTTGCATGAGTGAGATGAAGAAAATATATATAACAGGTCTTTGGATTCTATGTCTGACATCCGGAGTTTCGGCACAGACTTATGACATCATCGAACGGCGTAACTCCTGGAATGCCGGGGCAAATGTCACAGGTATCATGATGGACAGTATTTCTGCTTCCTATGCCGAACTGTACGGAAAGAATAACCACGGTGATTTCCGCAACTATTACGAAGCAAAAGAAGCATGGAGTGCCGGAGCGGTAGCAAAGTCCATCACTCATCTGAAAGGTTATTCACTGACGGGTTCGTTCTCATTCGATCATACTTCAGGCAAGGATATGAGCGGTTCGATGTTTATCCACCCAGGAATTTTATCCCGTAGACCTCCTGGAGTTCACACCCGGACGTAAAGACTTGCAAACTTACGCTTTCATGGGTGGTATTGCAACTGATATTTCACCCAACTGGCGATTAGGAGGAAAGATAGACTTTGCCGCTTCCAACTATTCCAAACGAAAGGACTTGCGGCATACCAATTACCGACTGAATTTGAAAATAGCCCCCAGCGTCATGTATCATTCGGGAGATATGGCGATCGGCTTTTCCTATATTTTCGGTAAAAACAGTGAATCTGTGAAAGCAGAAGTCATCGGTACAGCCGAAAACTCTTACAATACTTTTCTGGATAAAGGACTTATGTATGGAGCTTACGAGGCATGGGACGGGAGTGGAATCCATCTTAGTGAATCGGGCGTCAACGGTTTCCCCATCAAAGAATTGTCGAACGGGGTAGCCTTGCAACTTCAATGGAAAGGATTTTACGGAGATGCTGAATACACGTATTCTTCAGGTTCTGCCGGTGAAAGAGATGCTATCTGGTTTAAATTTCCAACCCACCGGATTACCTCCCATTTGAGTTATCATTTCAAACAGGGAAAGAAAGAGCATTTTCTGCGACTGAATTTGCAATGGTCACATCTGGTCAACAATGAAAATGTGATAACCAAGGAAACGGTAAACGGGATAACGATCACTCACGTACACGGTTCCAATCGTATTTTTGAGCAGGATGTTTTCTCTGTCCATCCCGAATATGAATGGATTAGTCCCCGCACGGAACTTCGCCTGGGAACGAATATATCAACATTCAGACGACTGACCACACAGATGTATCCTTATGTAGCTTCGGAAAAGATGCTTTGTAGCCAGACTTATATCTCCAGCGTATTTCATCTGGGGAAACTCGACCTGAAAGCGGCTGCATCCTTTGCCATAGGAAACTTTACCGAGAAAAACAGGACTACGGCAACAGATACGGAACCGGGTGATCCGCCTTATCGGCTGACTGATTATTACAATCTGAAAAATGAATATGCAACCGCCCCACAAGCGACATTTCATCTCGGATTGCGCTATCATTTCAACTATGGAATTTATGCGGAAGTACAGGGTAATTATACGCACGGTTTCAACCTGCAATATATAGATGGTTCGAACCGTTGGAACGAGACTATCAAATTAGGATATACTTTTTGAAAACAATGAATATAAATAAACTAAATTATTAAGCAATGAAAAAGAGTTTGACATTTATCTTCGCAGCAGCGCTTTTGGTATCTTGCCAACAGGAAGAGAACGAAGCTACGACTCCTGCAAACAGTCGCATTACTATCTCTCCCATTATTACACGTGCTACGGAAGTTAACTTTGAAACCGGAGATAAAATCGGTGTTACAATCACCCAAAACGGTGACTTCGTATATGCAGAGAATAAACAGATGACATACAATGACGGAGTATTTGCAGGCGATTTACTCTGGTACCCGGAAGGAAATGACAAATCGCAAATAGTAGCCTATTATCCCTATAAGGAGGGTAATACTCCGGCTTCATTTACTGTTGAAACCGATCAGACTAGTGGATATGGAGCGTCAGATTTTATGGCAGCAAAGAAATCGGATGTACTTCCGACTACCAACGTTATAAGCATGAACTTCAAACACATGTTTACTAAATTAGTGATTAATGTAACAAAAGAAGTAGAAGCTAACATCTCGTCTATCGCATTGAAAGGTTCCATCCCGACTGCAACTCTTGATTTGAGTGCTCTCACAGTGACTGCTGATGCAAACGCCTCCGCAACAAGCATTGTTGCACAAGCCGTTAAAGCGAATGAGACATACCGCGCCATTATCGTTCCCCAAACAGTAGCCTTGACGCTTGAAGTAGCAACATCTGACGGCAAGACCTTGTCACAGAAGCTCACATCTACCACTTTGGCACAAGGAGGACAATACAGTGTGAACATTCGCGTGTTACCTGACGATATAGAAGTCAAACTTAGTGGTGACATTGAAAACTGGACAGATGAGGGTGAAATTGGAGCTGATAATGAGATTCCTTTCGAGGAACATCTCGATCAGAACTATTTCCTGTATGATAATGTAAAATATAAGACTGTAACTCTCTCAAACGGTACGACATGGATGGCTGAACCGCTTATTTATTTACCGAAAGGGTATACTCCTTCAAGTGATCCAACTGCTGATAGCCATGTTTGGTATCCGTATGAAATCACAGCCGACGGTGCAACCGTAGCTACAACAAAAGAAAGTGCCATAAAAGAATTAGGTTATCTATATGATTTCCAGGCTGCACTGGGTGGTAAAGAAATTACTGATAGTAATCTGACCTCCTTTGAAGGAGCACAAGGAATCTGCCCGAAAGGATGGCACATACCGACACGTCTGGAGTACTTTAATCTGGTAGGAAAAACAACGAATGATGCCGACGGCAAGGTACCGGCTGATGGTGATAAAGCTCTTTTTTATGATGCAGCTTATGATGGAGCCAAAATATCATCACTGATGGATGCAGGATTCAATTACCAATTCTCCGGTGTTCGTATGGCAACAAGTCTTACAGGCGCCGACAGCTACCAAAAAACTGCAATAGCAGATGACGCCAAGATTCAAGCTGCGTGGCATGGAAAACCGGCAATGAATTATCTCATGACTTCGACCGCCTACAAACCCATATACAATAGTACCAGCGGCCTACTAACCAATATACAGTTCTTTGGATTAATGAGTACAATCAATGCAACCAAGTATCCGGAAGGCAGATTATCATTATCTTATGTTAGCATTAAAGCCGGTATGCAAGTTCGTTGCATAAGGGATCAAGCCGGCAACTAAAAGACTAATATTTGTTTCATGCCTTGAAACCTTTAGTTTCTCGGTGAGAAACCAACAGTTTCAAGGTTTGAAACTACCAGTTTCACACCGGGAAACTAAAAGTCTCAAGTAAGGTTAAGATTCCTCGCCCGTAAGGCGAACTATGATAAGCTATAAACAAACGATAAACAGATTACAAACTATATAAAAACGAAGCAATAACAATGAAAACAAAAAAGCTAACAATCGCAATTGCCATCATGGCAATGACTTTTATCGGAACTTCATGTGGTAACAAACAACAGAAAAGCGCATCAGAAGCGACTACAGAACAGTCTGCATCTTCCGCCTTGGAAATCGACTCTCTCCTTGCCAATGCCGAAAACCTTGCAGGACAAGAAGTGACCATTGAAGGCGTCTGCACACATACCTGCAAACATGGCGCAAAGAAAATCTTCCTGATGGGTAGCGACGATACCCAAGTGATCCGTGTAGAAGCGGGAACTTTGGGAGCATTCGATCCTAAATGTGTGAACTCCATCGTCCGTGTTACCGGAACACTGAAAGAACAACGCATTGACGAAGCCTACCTCCAGAACTGGGAAGCGCAACTCAAAGCACAAGCTGCCGAGAAACACGGAACCGGTGAAGCCGGATGCGACTCTGAAAAGAAAGCACGTGGCGAAACAGCCAACAGCCCTGAAGCCCGCATCGCAGACTTCCGCGCAAAAATAGCCGACCGCAAGGCAGAAACAGGAAAAGAGTATTTATCTTTCTATTTCATGGAAGCTAACTCGTATGAAGTGGAGTAGTAACATCCGTAAGTGGAGTCGGCTCATACATCGTGACTTATCATTTTTCTTTTCCGGAATGGTATTGATATATGCCATTTCCGGAATTGTAATGAATCACCGTGACACAATTAACCCGAACTTCTCCATCACACGGAAAGAGTATAAGATAGCAGAAAAGCTACCGGATAAAGCAGGAATGAATAAGGAGAAAGTGCTCACCCTCCTGGAACCATTGGGAGAAAGCGGCAACTATACCAAATATTACTTCCCGAAAACGGACGTAATGAAAGTATTCCTGAAAGGCGGCTCCAATCTCCTGGTAAACGTGAAGACAGGAGAAGCGGTATATGAATCCGTCACCCGCCGTCCGCTTATCGGAGCAATGTCCCGCTTACATTACAACCCGGGACAATGGTGGACTTACTTTGCTGATATTTTCGCTATCGCTCTTATTATCATTACTCTCTCCGGCATCATCATGCTGAAAGGAAATAAGGGTATTATCGGCAGAGGAGGAATCGAAGTCATTGTCGGAATCTTGATTCCCATTCTTTTCCTTTTCTTCTTTTGAATAGAATAACAGATAAAATCAAATGGAACATATTATCGAATGTAACAATCTGACGCACTATTACGGCAAACGGTTGATTTACGAAAATCTTAGTTTCACAGTACCCAAAGGACGCATCCTGGGACTGTTGGGAAAGAACGGTACGGGCAAGACCACCACTATCAATATCTTGAGCGGTTACCTGAAACCCCGTTCAGGGGAATGTCGCATCTTCGGACAGGAGATACAAACAATGGCACCGGCTCTGCGCCGCAATATCGGACTGCTCATCGAAGGTCATGTGCAATATCAATTCATGACCATCACCGAGATAGAGAAATTCTACGCAGCTTTCTACCCCGGTCAATGGAAAAAGGAAGCGTACTATGAACTGATGAATAAGTTGAAAGTCGCTCCCGGACAACGTATCTCGCGTATGTCCTGCGGACAACGTTCACAAGTAGCCCTGGGACTGATTCTCGCACAGAACCCGGAACTTCTCGTACTGGATGATTTCTCCCTCGGACTCGATCCCGGCTATCGTCGCCTGTTTGTCGACTACCTCCGCGACTATGCCCGTTCAGAAGGAAAAACCGTCTTTCTGACCTCGCATATCATTCAGGACATGGAACGGCTTGTTGATGACTGTATTATCATGGACTACGGAAAGATACTGATTCAGAAACCAATCGCCGAATTACTGGAAAAAGGACGTCGCTACACTTTCACTATTCCCGAAGGTTATGAACTTCCTGCGTCTGATGATTTCTATCATCCTTCTGTCATGCGAAACCAGTTGGAGACCTTCTCCTTCCTGCAACCGACAGAGACAGAAGCAAAACTGAAATCAATGTCAGTGCCTTACACTAATTTTCATAGTGAACAGGTGAATCTGGAAGATGCATTTATCGGCCTGACAGGCAAATACTAGAATCGTTGATAATTGATATAAAAACAATGTACGCTATATTTTATAAAGAATGGATAAAGACACGGTGGTATTTTCTACTTGCCGTGCTCGCCACACTTGGTTTTACAGGCTACTGTATGCTCCGCATCAACCGGGTGGTAGAAATGAAAGGGGCTGCTCATGTGTGGGAAGTGATGCTGCAACGAGATGTCATCTTCATTGATATGTTGCAATATATCCCTCTGATTGCGGGAATTTTGATGGCTATTGTGCAGTTTGTTCCCGAAATGCAGCGCAAATGCCTGAAACTGACTCTCCATCTGCCTTATCCGGAGTTGAAGATGACAGGTAATATGCTACTTTCGGGATTAGTGTTGCTACTTGTCTGCTTCGCTTCCAATTTCCTGTTGATGGAAGTATACCTGAACGGAATACTTGCCCATGAACTGAAGAGCCACATATTGCTCACCGCTTTAACGTGGTATCTTGCCGGGATTTCCGGCTACCTGCTCGTCGCATGGATCTGCCTCGAACCGGCATGGAAACGTCGTATTCTGAATCTCATTATCGCTGTATTGTTACTCCGGATCTTCTTTCTGTCGCCCACACCGGAAGCATATAACAAGTTCCTCCCTTATTTAGTGGTTTATACTTTGTTGACAGCTTCTTTCTCGTGGCTTTCTATCGTACGATTTAAGGCCGGAAAGCAGGACTAAACAATTAAAAATTAAAGATTAAAAATTAAAAGATTGAGAAATGAGACGTTTCAGTACCATACTATTATATGTAACCATCGCTTTCCTGCTTCTTTGGCAGTTGCCTTGGTGTTACAATTTCTTTGTCGTAAAGCCGGAGAAGACTCCCTTTACCCTATATAGTTTCGTCATTGGCGATTTCGCACAGATGGGACAGGAAGAGGGAAAAGGAAGCGTGCGTCGCGACTTGGCAGGAAACATTTATTCGGAAGCTGCTTTCGACAGCATCCTGCCTATGTTTTACTTCCGCCAGTTGATGTCTGACGAGCGTTTTCCAGATACCATTCAAGGAATCGCAGTGACTCCCAAAATGGTGCAGACGGAAAACTTCAACTTCCGCAGCGTTCCTTCGGATATCAATGCGCCTTCTATCGGACTTTACCCGCTAATGGAATCCATGTCAGGACGTGTGGACTTAAAAATGCCGGATGATGTATTCCGCATCACCTCCAAAGGGATCGAATTCATCAACATGGCTACCAACAGCGTGAAGGAAGATAAAAGCCTTCAGTTTACCGAAGCTATGACTAAGAAAGATTTTCGTTTCCCGGCAACGGAGATTGTAGGAAATCCGACGGTGAAAAAGGAGTATGACGAAGGTTACCTTCTATTGGATGCCGACCGCCGTCTGTTTCATCTGAAACAGGTGAAAGGGCGTCCGTATGTCCGTGCCATCACCTTGCCTGAAGGACTGACGTTAGAACATCTGTATCTGACCGAGTTCAGAAACAAAAAGACGCTTGCTTTTATGACCGATGTCAACAACGCCTTCTATGTGTTGCAGAATCGGACGTATGAAATCGTAAAAACAGGAATCCCGGTATTCAATCCCGAAACGGATGCACTAACCATTATCGGTAATATGTTCGACTGGACGGTACGTGTGACTACTCCGACCTCTGATAATTATTACGCATTGGATGCCAACGATTATTCGCTGATAAAGAAGCTGGAGAATGAATCGAACGTTCATTCCATGCCAGGTATTACGTTCACATCTTACACAGATAAATATGTAATGCCGCGCTTCGAATAATGCTTCAATAATTGAATGTTACATTGGTGAGGGGTTATCCAAAGGTCAATAAATTAGATATGACTTTTGATAACCCCTCACTGTTTCCTTTTCGCGCATTTACAGAAAACAAAAGGATCCATAATCATTTCCTCAATAAATAGGGGCTTTCCCAGCAAGAAAGTCTATCTTTGCCTACTCATTCAACCATTTAAACCGCAATTGCTTCTGCATTAGACACAAACAAATACGGTAAAAACAAAAAAAACTCAAATTAAAAACCGTATGAAAATTTACCAAGCATTTGCTTTCCTAAGTCTCTTTATTATGTTGTTCTACAATTGTTCGCTTCCTGCTGATGACGAAGAAAAGGGAGATTTAGAAGGAGAAGACACTATCACGCCCGAACTTCCCTGGGAAGGAGAGATGGACAAATTCACCATCAATTCTAAAGAAGGAATCCATCTGAATGATCCACAGGAAGACGCCGGAACAGCCTATGTCACCATTCCTTCTACCTCTGTAAAAATACCCGTTGGGAATTTGGAGTTCACCTCACCTTTAATCCCTCCGCCAACAATTATGCACGATTTTACCTGACTTCTTCCTCAAACATTCTTTCCGGTAACTTAAACGGCTATTATATTCAGATAGGAGGAGTTTAAAGATAACGTAACTCTTTATCGTCAGAACGGAGACCAGTCTAAACTACTGGCTTCGGGAAGGGAACTGATGAAAGGAGACTCTTCACCAAAACTATATATAAAAGTAGAACGTGACAATTGTGGTTACTGGACTTTCTGGACACGGCTTGATTCCGAGAATGAATACGTAAAAGAAAAACGAGTGAAAGATACGAATATACAGACTTCACTCTGTTGCGGCATATACTGTATCTACACCAAAACACGATGCAAAGGATTCACATTCCATCACATACAGCTATCTAATGACGTAGAAACGGACACTACACCTGATGAAACGCCTGATAACCCCGGAACAGACATTCCGGACAATCCGTACACCCCCGAATTACCGGAAGATGTAAGAGGTATGCTTCTTTTCAACGAAATCATGTATAACAATGCTACTGATGGTGCAGAATATATAGAAATCTACAATCCGACTGAACAGGCTATCATTTTACCGGCACTTTATCTATATAAGATGTATAAAGACGGAACAATATACAATACTACCATCCTTCAAAATGAGAGTCCTTCTATTCCCCTAACCATTTCTGCCAAAGCTTATCTTTGCTTCACGAAATACTTCAACAGAATTGTTCAGAAACATAAAGTCGGTGGAGAAAATATAATAATTATACCGAATTTCCCAGCGCTGAACAATGATGGTGGTTATCTAGCACTTTCAAGTAGTAAAGAAACTGCGCCAGGACATACTTTTGACACTTGTTGTTTTAGAGATGAAATGCACACCATCGATAAAATAACCGGCGTTTCGCTTGAAAAGAAATCTCCGGAGTTGTCCTCGCTCAACAAAAACTGGCGTTCCTCCAAACATGCCACCGGAGGCACACCCGGAATAAAAAATATGTAAGAGTATGTATATCTATGATAAATTCCCTACATTTGTAGGCAAAGTAAACAAGTTCCGGATATTTATCCTCAAACGAATTTAAACAGCAGATATGAGTCCAGCCGTTATATCTATTACTATTGTGGCATACTTTATAATCCTGTTCACTATCTCTTATATAGCAGGACGCAAAGCCGACAATGAAGGATTCTTTGTAGGAAACCGTAAATCAGCCTGGTATATCGTTGCCTTTGCCATGATCGGTTCCACCATTTCCGGAGTCACCTTCGTTTCCGTTCCGGGTATGGTACAGGCAAGCAGCTTTTCTTACCTGCAAATGGTGCTGGGATTCATAGTAGGACAAATTATCATTGCGTTTGTACTCGTTCCTCTCTTTTATCGTATGAACCTGGTTTCCATTTATGAATATCTGGAGAACAGATTCGGAAGCTCTTCCTACCAGACGGGAGCCTGGTTCTTTTTTATTTCAAAAATGCTAGGGGCAGCCGTCCGGCTCTTTCTCGTATGCCTGACATTGCAGTTTCTTATCTTCGATCCTTTCCATCTTCCATTCCTGTTGAACGTAATTCTTACTGTATTTATCGTATGGCTTTACACTTTCCGCGGTGGAGTGAAATCATTGATATGGACGGATGTTCTAAAAACATTCTGCCTGGTAGTGTCGGTTGTACTTTGCATCTATTATATTGCTTCCAGCTTGCATCTGAATTTCAGTGGTTTGGTTAGTACGATTTCAGACAGTGACTTTTCCAAGACATTCTTTTTTGACGATGTTAATGACAAACGATATTTCTTCAAGCAATTCCTGGCAGGAGTATTCACCGTTATTGCCATGAACGGGCTCGACCAAGATATGATGCAGCGCAATCTTAGCTGCAAGAACTTCCGGGACTCACAGAAGAATATGATTACCAGTGGGATCTCACAGTTCTTTGTCATTCTGCTTTTTCTGATGCTAGGAGTACTGTTATATACGTTTACAGCACAGCAAGGCATTGGGAATCCGGAAAAAAGCGATGAGTTATTTCCGATGATCGCTACCGGAAATTATTTTCCCGGCATAGTCGGAATATTATTCATTATCGGGCTGATAGCCTCCGCCTATTCTGCAGCGGGTTCTGCCTTGACGGCACTGACCACTTCCTTTACCGTAGATATTTTACATGCACAGAGAAAAGGAGATGCGGCACTTAGCCAAATACGCAAACATGTACATATCGGTATGGCAGTTGTGATGGGAGCAGTCATTTTCGTATTCAATCTGCTGAACAACACGAGTGTGATTGATGCGATTTACACATTGGCCAGTTATACGTATGGTCCTATCTTAGGGTTGTTCGCTTTCGGCATCTTCACCAAGAAACAAGTTTATGATAAATATATTCCGTTGGTAGCTATCGCTTCTCCTATTCTTTGCTATATCCTGCAAAGAAATTCGGAAGCATGGCTCAACGGTTACCAAATTAGTTACGAGCTGCTATTATTTAACGCTGCATTTACTTTCATCGGACTTTGCTTCCTCATTCGAAAGAAATCAACGATGGACAATACGACAGTTCTTTAATATTAAGATGAAGATGAAGAAAAAAATTAATTGCTTCATACCTTTCGGCACCCCGGAAGATACCATGCAGACAGTAAAGGAACTACAAGCGTCAGAGCTAGTAAACAAGATCTATCTATTAGGTTCGGAGCCTGGTAAGAAAGCTCTTCCGGGTTGTGAATATCTCTCTGTAAAAGGGTTCTATTCCACAGACACAATGAAAACAATTGCAGCCAATGCCAATACGGAATATACTCTGTTCTACTTGAAACAAGCTCCATTAGAACTGGGACTGTATGCTTTGGAACGCATGGTGCAAATCATGGAGAACGATAAAAAGAATGGAATAGTTTATGCCGACCACTATCAGCTGATTAACGGAGAACTTAAACAAGCACCTGTCATTGACTACCAATTAGGAAGCGTCCGGGATGATTTCGATTTCGGTTCCATGCTTCTATTCAGTTCTTCTGCCTTCACTAAAATAGCAGATGCTTTGCGTGAAGAGTACAAATACGCAGGACTATATGCTATACGTCTATTCATCTCTTACAAATATTCAATTGTGCACATCAATGAATATCTATACACCGAAATTGAAACAGATACCAGAAAAAGCGGAGAGAAACAATTCGACTATGTAAACCCCAAAAATCGGGAAGTACAAATTGAAATGGAAGCTGCCTGCACCGAATACCTGAAATGTATTGATGCTTATTTCATGCCTACTTCTTCACGGCCTGTAAATCTTCACAGCGAAAACTTTGAATTCGAGGCATCTGTCATCATCCCTGTACGCAATCGTGCTCATACAATCCGCGATGCTGTCAATTCGGCTTTAAACCAACGGACCACTTTCTCTTTTAACATTATTGTTATCGACAATCATTCCACCGATGGAACGACGGAAATTCTTCAGGAACTAAGTAGCGATAAAAGATTGATCCATATCATCCCCCAAGAAAATGATTTAGGTATAGGAGGGTGCTGGAACAAGGGTATATGTCACGAAAAATGCGGAAAGTTCGCTATACAGTTAGATAGTGACGATTTATATAAAGATGAATCCACTTTACAGAAAATCGTAGACACCTTTTATAAGGAAAGCTGCGCAATGGTCATAGGTACCTATCTAATGACCGACTTCCAACTGAACGAAAATCCCCCCCGGTATCATTGACCACAAAGAGTGGACACCGGAAAATGGAAAGAACAACGCTCTACGTATCAATGGTTTGGGTGCTCCACGAGCTTTCTACACTCCTATTCTTCGTGATATCAAATTGCCGAATACCAGCTATGGTGAAGATTACGCCATAGGATTACGAATCTCACGGGAGTATAAGATCGGACGTATCTATGATGTAATATACCTCTGTCGCCGTTGGGAAGGTAACTCTGACGCCGCATTAAGCACAGAAAAAGTCAATCGGAACAACTTCTACAAAGACCGAATCCGCACATGGGAAATTAAGGGCAGAATCCAGATGCATACTATCGATGAAGAGTTTCAAGAACTTGTAGAGGAAATGATAGAAAACCAAAAAGAAAACTGGGAACTTGCGAAAAGGAACTATGAAGCGTTGGAAGAAAATCTGGAAAAGAAAAAAGTATTGAAACTGAAGGAAGAAGATAGAGAGATGAAAGTTAGAATTTTCCGAATCCTCAACGCATCCTCTCGACCATGGCAAAAACAGATAGTCGTTCTATCCAGGAAAGGCCTTGTTTCTTATGCGGGAAAAAAAACCGCCCCCGCAGAGCAAAACATATCTACCATTCGGACATTATGAGGTATGCCTCAACCCCTACCCCATTTTTCAGCGTCACTTGACAATCATCGACAAGGAACACACTCCACAAAGCATGAAAGGACGTTTTGAAGATATGCTTCACTTAGCTGAAAACCTGGACGAGTTCTATATACTCTATAACGGACCGGAGTGCGGTGCTTCCGCCCCTGACCACATGCATTTCCAGGCAGCAGGAAAAGAAGAAGAACTGACTAACCCTTTTGCGCTGAATTTCTTGAAGAGTATATTAGAAAATGAAAACGGCGTAACAACTTATGTAGACAATGTATTCACAACTTGCATAGGTATGACATCAGGTCTGAAAGTTGACTTAATGCAACAATTTGAAAAGGTCTACCAAAATCTTTCCGTCATTTATTCGGATAAGGAACCTTTAATCAACATGATAACTTGGTATGGTCTCGATAAAATAAGCCATTTCGGAGGTGACGAAATAGAAGTATGGAATTGCATCATTTTCCTACGCTCAAAACATCGTCCCGATTGCTATTATACCCCAAATGAAAAAGGACTATTAATAAGTCCGGCTGTTGCAGAAATGGGTGGCATATTCCCGATTGTCAGAGAAGAATACATGGATAAATTAAACGCCCAACAACTCACAGAGATTTACAAGGAGATAAGTTTATCTCCCCAACAGTTAAATACTCTATGCGATCAATTATTCAAGAAGAAATAGTAATAAAATAGCATGCAAGTCCCTCTAATAAGTGTTGGTATCCTTTCCGGGAAAGAGATTGAATTCTCTTTCCCTATAAAATTTATCTCTTCCGACGGAACAGAAAGCTCCGGTATGCAAAAGGCTATTTACCGGGAGGGGAAGATTCATTGGCAAGGGAAAGAATATAATGAATTATCTTTCACTCCCCAACAAGGTGCACCTGCTTTCTTTGAACTGAAAGATGTGACCATCGGAATCAACTTCCATTGGGAACGCAAAGAAGTCCAGAAATTCAAAGGGGAGTTAAAGATCATCATCGAAGGGGAACAACTTACTGCTATCAATATTATTTCCATTGAAGAATATCTTACCAGTGTAATTTCATCAGAGATGAGCGCAACAGCTTCTTTAGAACTACTAAAGGCACATGCTGTTATTTCCCGAAGTTGGCTGTTGAATAAGTGTAAGACAGAGAGTAGAAAACAGGAAATGAAGAACGAGAAAACAGGAAAGTCTATACAGAAGGATAGCGCAACCTGTTCTCCATCTTTCGTTTCGGATTCTCAATTTATCAAATGGTATGACCACGAAGCGCACAAAAACTTTGACGTATGCGCAGACGATCACTGCCAACGGTATCAAGGAATCACACGTGCCTCAACACCACAAGCTATCGAAGCAGTCACTGCTACCCGGGGCGAAGTATTGATGTATGCAGGAACGATTTGTGATGCCCGTTTCTCTAAATGTTGCGGCGGGGCTTTTGAAGAGTTCCAGAATTGTTGGGAAAACGTAAAGCACCCCTATCTCATCGGTCAACGGGATTGTAAGATCGAAGACCAACTACCCGATTTGACAATAGAGACAGAGGCTGATAAATGGATTCGTACTTCTCCTGTCGCATTCTGCCACACGCAGAACAAAAAGATCCTAAGCCAGGTTTTAAACAACTATGACCAGGAAACGACAGACTTCTATCGTTGGAAAGTCTGCTACTCCCAACAAGAACTTTCAACCCTGATTCATCAACGTTCAGGAATTGATTTCGGGCAAATTCTGGACTTAATTCCTATAGAACGGGGAACGTCGGGACGCCTTGTCCGATTGAAGATTGTAGGAACCTTGCGGACACTTATTATCGGAAAAGAGCTGGAAATACGTCGTACCCTATCTACTTCCCATCTTTATAGTTCTGCCTTCGTAATAGACAAGGAATATGAAGAAAAGGGACATAAAAAAGATAAAAATCCTTCACGATTCATCCTTACCGGAGCCGGATGGGGACATGGAGTAGGACTTTGTCAGATTGGTGCTGCCGTAATGGGAGAGCAAGGTTATAAGTATGAAGAAATACTGTCTCACTATTACCCCGGCAGTACGCTCGAAAAACAATATCAATGAAAAAAAGGACAATGCCATGACAACACCCACTATAAAAAGAAATCCCTGGAGCTGGATACCAACCCTCTACTTCGCAGAAGGGCTGCCCTATGTAGCGGTAATGACGATTGCTGTTATCATGTACAAGCGTTTGGGATTATCCAATACGGAAATAGCCTTATACACTTCCTGGCTCTATCTTCCCTGGACTATCAAACCTCTATGGAGTCCATTCGTCGATCTGGTGAAAACAAAACGGGCTTGGATTATTGCCATGCAAGGGTTCATCGCCGCCGGATTTGCAGGGATAGCCTTCTTTATCCCAACTGCACATTATGTACAGTTGACTCTTGCTTTTTTCTGGTTGCTAGCCTTCAGCTCCGCTACACATGACATCGCTGCAGATGGTTTCTATATGCTCGGACTCAATAATAAGGAACAATCTTTCTTTGTCGGTATCCGGAATACCTTCTATCGGCTTGCCAACATTTTCGGGCAGGGAATTCTTGTCATGCTGGCAGGATGGTTGGAAACATCACAAAACAATATTCCCTTGGCATGGAGTATTACATTCTACCTTCTTGCAGGATTGTTTCTTGCTCTTACTATCTATCATCGTCTGATTCTCCCCCATCCTGATTCGGACATTAAACGTCCCGGACTCACACCGGGTAAATTGTTGGGAGATTTTCTTCTGACCTTTGTCACCTTCTTCAAGAAAAAGAACCTGGGTCTCATGTTCTTTTTCCTTCTCACTTACCGGTTGGGAGAATCACAGTTAGCCAAAATAGCTTCTCCTTTCCTGCTCGATGCTACCGATAAAGGTGGGCTAGCTTTATCTACCGCAACTGTCGGAATGATCTATGGAACTATAGGCGTCATAGCTTTATTAGTTGGCGGAATCATCAGTGGTTTCCTCGTTTCCCGCGACGGATTCAGAAAATGGATATTACCTATGGCGTTAGCTATCAACCTTCCTGATCTATTATATGTATGGATGGCTGCCGCCACTCCGGATAATCCTATATTTATAGCCATTTGCGTAGCTATCGAACAACTGGGCTATGGTTTCGGCTTTACCGCTTATATGCTATATCTGATTTATATTGCGGAAGGCGAACACAAAACGGCGCACTATGCTATCGGAACCGGGTTTATGGCACTTGGTATGATGCTTCCGGGGATGCCTGCAGGATGGATACAGGAGCATCTTGGATACACCAACTTCTTTATTTGGGTTTGTATTTGTACCCTACCCGGTATCGTCGCCTCATTAATGATCCGCAACCGACTGGAAGATTCTTTCGGAAAGAAACAATAAACTTACTTATTAACTTAACACATTAAAAAGTGACAGTCATGAATACAACAAGTAACAAACGCCTTTTGGCACTCGATGTAATGCGAGGCATTACTATCGCAGGAATGATTCTGGTTAATAATCCGGGCTCTTGGGGACATGCATACGCTCCCCTAAAACATGCCCAATGGAACGGTCTTACCCCCACAGACCTGGTTTTCCCTTTCTTCATGTTTATCATGGGAATCTCCACCTACATCTCACTTAAAAAGTATAACTTTACATTCAGTACTCCGGCTGCCCTGAAAATAATCAAAAGAACCATTGTTATTTTCCTTATCGGAATAGCCCTCAACTGGTTTGCCTTACTGTGTTACACCCACAATCCTCTCCCATTTGAGCAAATTCGCATCTTGGGAGTCATGCAGCGTCTTGCGCTCTGCTATGGTGCTTCAGCACTTATTGCCTTGCTATTGAAACACAAGTATATACCTTATCTGATTGTGGTATTATTAGTAGGTTATTTCATTATTCTCATTACCGGTAATGGTTTTGCCTACAACGAAACGAATATTCTTTCCATCGTCGACCGCAGCATCTTGGGAGACGCTCATATGTATCAAGACAACCACATCGACCCGGAAGGACTTCTTAGCACTATTCCTTCTATCGCACACGTATTGATCGGATTTTGCGTCGGCAAACTACTCATGGAAGTAAAAGATATACATGAAAAATTGGAACGGCTTTTCCTTATCGGTACTATCCTGACTTTTGCAGGTTTCCTATTTAGCTATGGTTGCCCATTCAACAAAAAGATATGGTCGCCCACCTTTGTGCTGGTCACTTGCGGATTAGGCTCCAGCCTATTAGCTTTACTCGTCTGGATTATCGATATCAAAGGATGTAAAAAATGGAGCCGTTTCTTTGAATCTTTCGGAGTGAATCCTCTCTTTATTTATGTAATGGCAGGTGTCATCGCCGTTTTGGTAGGCGCTATCACCGTCACTTATCAGGGAGAAAGTGTCTCCATCCAACAAGTCGTCTACAGATGTGCCCTCCAACCTGTTTTCGGGGATGAAGGAGGTTCTCTTGCCTATGCTATCCTCTTTGTCTTACTTAACTGGTCAATAGGCTATATATTATACAAAAAGAAAATATACATTAAGATATGATACTCATTGCAGATAGTGGTTCTACCAAAACCGACTGGTGCATCGTTTTCAACGGCACCCCAATCAAACGAATTGGAACGAAAGGAATCAATCCCTTCTTCCAATCAGAAGAAGAAATTCAACAAGAACTGACACATTCCCTCCTACCACAACTACCGGAAGGAACGATCAACTCCGTCTTTTTTTATGGTGCAGGATGCACTCCCGAAAGAGCTCCCGTTCTCCGACGGGCCATTGCCGACAGTCTGCCCGTCATTGGAAACATCAAAGCCAATTCGGATATGCTTGCTGCTGCCCGCGGACTATGCGGACATGAAGCAGGGATTGCCTGCATCCTCGGCACAGGTTCCAACTCCTGTTTCTACAACGGTGAAGAGATTGTCAACAACATCTCCCCTCTCGGATTCATCCTGGGAGATGAAGGAAGCGGCGCAGTCTTAGGAAAACTATTGGTAGGTGATATGTTGAAAAACCAGCTTCCACCCACCATCAAGGAAGCTTTCTTAAAACAGTTCGACTTGACAGCTCCCGAAATCATCGACCGGGTGTATCGCCAACCCTTCCCGAATCGTTTTCTGGCAAGTCTCTCCCCCTTTATAGCGCAACATCTGGAAGAGCCGGGGATACGACAATTAGTGCTTGATAGTTTTATTGCTTTCTTCCGAAGAAACGTAATGCAATATGATTACACGCAGTACCCTGTACATTTTATCGGATCAGTGGCTCACTGCTACAGGGAGATATTACAAGAAGCTGCACAAGAGACAGGAACCAGAATCGGAAAGATTCTGCAAAGTCCGATGGAGGGGTTAATTTTATATCATACCGCTTCATCTCAATCCTTGTAATTTGTATTTTTAGTCAATTGCCATTATCAATATGCAGATAACCGAACAACCGTCGCTCTACGACAATCTGGAAAAGAAGTCCGTACGGGAAATATTAGAAGACATTAACCGGGAAGACCAAAAGGTGGCGTTAGCCGTACAAAAAGCCATTCCACAAATCGAACAGCTCGTCAACCAAATTGTACCCCGCATGAAACAGGGTGGACGTATCTTTTACATGGGTGCAGGTACCAGTGGCCGCTTGGGAGTGCTGGACGCTTCCGAAATCCCTCCTACTTTCGGAATGTCTCCCAGCTGGATTATCGGACTGATTGCAGGAGGCGATACAGCCCTGCGCAATCCGGTAGAAGGTGCCGAGGACGATATGAGCCGAGGATGGGAAGAACTTACGGAATATCATATCAATCAAAAAGATACAGTGATTGGCATTGCCGCTTCGGGCACTACTCCTTATGTAATCGGTGCCTTACGGGAGGCCCGCAAGCATGGCATCCTGACAGGTTGCATCACCAGCAATCCGAATTCTCCGATGGCGGCAGAAGCAGATGTCGCCATCGAAATGATTGTCGGTCCGGAATATGTCACAGGAAGTTCGAGAATGAAATCAGGCACCGGACAGAAAATGATTCTGAACATGATTAGCACGTCGGTGATGATTCAACTCGGACGGGTAAAAGGAAATAAGATGGTAAACATGCAACTTAGTAATCATAAACTGGTAGAAAGAGGAACCAGGATGATTATGGAGGAACTGGGATTAGATCATGATCATGCACAAAAATTGTTGCTGTTACACGGTTCTGTAAAACAAGCGATCGACGCTTACCGATATTCTCAAGATCATTAAAATCTCTACTTACTCTTGTTTAATCAAGAGTTTATTATACGCATCATATACCAATCTTATTAATACGGAATATGACACATTAACCATTATTATTCATCCGACAGTCTCATAGATACAATACAAAAAGATTTTGAAACAAAATCAAAAACATTTATTGAACAAACCGGTTTGTTCACACTTCTTCATTTTATCCCCAAAGAAAAAAACTTCAAGAAATAGTAGATTGGTATCAACAGAATAAATAATTGAAACATACCCAAAGCCCGTTCTTATCAATACCAACTATCTTTGCATCGTGTCACAGTACAGACGAAAAATAAACCATTCTTGGAATTTAAGACACAAAGAAGATAATCTCGCTAAATATAATATTTATGAAGAAGAACATTTGCATCATTTTGAGCCTGCTGTTATATACAATAGGAATGCAGGCAGAAGTAAGACTTCCCGGAATCTTTTCCGACAAGATGGTTTTACAACGTGACACCCCTATCCCATTATGGGGTTTTGCAGATCCTAAAGAAACTATTGTTATTGAATTCAACGGAAAGCAATACAAAACCCGGGCTTCCCAAACAGGAGAATGGGCGGTCAACCTGCAGAAGCACAAGGCCGGAGGTCCCTACGAATTGAGAGTCAACCAGAAAATAATACAAGATGTATACGTAGGCGACGTGTATCTATGCAGCGGACAATCGAATATGGAACTTACCGTAAAGCGTGTTATGGATAAATACAGGGATGAAATCATGTCGTATGAAAACAATCTGATCCGTTATACCAAAACGTCGTACGCTTACAACTTTATCGAGCCTCAACAAGATAGCAATAATGAATGGAAAATCTGTACCCGGGAGAATACGTTGGACTTCGCAGCCCTATGTTATTTCTTTGCAAAAGAAATGCAGGCAGAAAAAGGAGTTGCAATTGGCATTATCAATAGTAGCTGGGGAGGGACAAACATAGCATCATGGTCTACCCGCCAGTCACTCGAGAAATATGCCAGATTCCGGGAAAAGCTCCAGTCCCCACAGTACTTCCATCCCGATTATCCGGATTCTGTGAAGAACGCCCAAAAAGAACAAGTGAATCAATGGCATCGACAGCAATCGGCAAATGACCTTGGGAACAAAGAAAAAATGGACAAGTGACGGTTTCGACGCTTCAGATTGGAAAAAAAGTGGATGTATTCAACTCCAAATTGGGGAGGTAGCTGGAACACTCCTCTCAATGGAGTCCATTACTTCCGCCAGCGAATTAACATACCCGAATCATTAGCCGGACAACAAGCTGTTTTACGCGTGGGAACACTAAAAGACTCGGATGCTACCTATATAAACGGTATCTGTGTAGGAAGAACAAGTTATCAATATCCTCCGCGTATTTACCAAGTCCCGACAGACTTACTCCGTGCCGGTGAAAAACGAGATTGTCATCCGCCTTGTCAGCAGTGCCGGACGTCCGGAATTTGTAAAAAGGGAATGCCTTAAGACCAATTCGGAAAATTAGGCCAGGTCCGAGACAATTCCGCATGAATCCCGCTATGCTGGCAGGCATAAAATAAGGCGTGTACAAATGAAAACGTATTCCTTCCACTATCGGATTCCAAAAATGAACCCACCGGACTATATAATAGTATGATTCATCCGCTACGCAACTACGG
>ENA-OPZZ01000596-OPZZ01000596.1-human-gut-metagenome-genome-assembly--contig:-NODE-596-length-27673-cov-5.069339_pt1 | contig 27673 bp, 20 predicted proteins | sample MGYA00242487_ERZ504511 | MGnify/ENA primary metagenome ERZ504511 (study PRJEB26092, sample SAMD00036241) | human gut metagenome | host: Homo sapiens | study: EMG produced TPA metagenomics assembly of... | reverse complement strand
TCAAATGGGACACTTTCCGAAGCGGTGGTGCCGGCGGACAGAACGTAAATAAGGTGGAATCCGGAGTACGCCTGCGCTACAACTGGAAGAACCCCAACACCGGAATAGTAGAGGAAATCCTGATAGATGTACCGAAACCCGTGACAGCCGAAAATAAAGAACGAGCCCTTTCTCGCCTGCGTACCTTTATATATGATAAAGAACACCAAAGTACATTGACGACATTGCCAGCAAACGAAAAACAATGGTATCTATATTCTTTGAATTAACATAAAATCAGAAATTACAATATCAGCATTTTTATCCTCAGCTATTAAAAAAAGTTTTTCAAAACAATCCTGTTCTATCCAATCATCGCTGTCTATAAACTGAATATATTTTCCTTTTGCAATATTAAGACCATATTGTCTAGCCCCACTAACTCCATTATTATCTGTATGAAAAGCACTGACACGCTTGTCAGCTATTGCATATTCATCACAAAATAGCCCTGACAAATCAGAACTTCCATCATCAATCAGCAATAACTCAAAATCAGAAAATGATTGAGAAAGTATACTATCCACACAACGCTTTAAGTACTTTTCCGCATTATAGACAGGTACAATTACTGAAATTATAACTTCGCTTGATTTCATTACTAGACATTTAATATATAATTACACTATTCTAACTTAAGCACCTAATATTTGTCAATTGGATATTTTTAAATTCTCTCTTCCTAAAATCTAATATTTGATAATCTTTTGCTTTTAATCCACAACATATATTTTCTTTTCAATATTCTCTTTTCCACAACAGATAAATTTAGATATACCATAATTAATGTACACAATGGACAAGACAAAATTATAAACACAGCACTGTATAAATGAGAGGGAAGATATAAATAAAGTCCAATAGGAACTAAAGAAGAACAAAAAGAGACCTTTAATATCGGCTTTATTACATTTATCAAGTAGTCATGTTTATTCATCTTTATCATTGGACATACTACCCACACTCTCACAAATTGAGCTATTATTTCTATCAATAAATGTACAATAAACACTGTTCTAGGCAGCATTCCTAATTTCAAACATAAATATGCAACAGGAAATATCAACAGCAACACCCCTCCCTCTAACATTTGAAACCTCTTTATTTTACCTGTTGCATGAACTGAAACAATCATAGGATTAGACAATGCATTACACAAAGTGATAATTAACATTATCCGAACAAAAGGAATTGTATAATCAGGTACAACTCCAAGCCATATAGATAGTATAAATCTACTCTCTAAAAAAACAGGAAAGGACAGCAAAAAGAGTAAATAAAACGAATAACGTGAACTCGCAAAGACCAATTCATGCATATAACTATAATCCCCTATTGCATAAGATTTTGTTATTTGAGGATTCAAAGCCATTTGAAAATTGCGACAAAAATTTGATACAGCTAATTGAACTTGCACTGCAAGACCTCTCGCAGCATTCACTACCGGATTAAAAAACATATTCAAAAGAAGATTCAAGCCTTGAGTATAGCCCATAACAGCTAAATTGCCATTCATTGTCCAACCAGCAAATAATAGCATTCTAGAAAACAGCTTTTTATCTCTTGTCCATACAAAATGAGACTCTCGAAAATGTTTCTTACAATATGTACTATACACCAGGCAAACAAATATTTGAATAATAAAAGTGAGTACTACATATAATTTCAATTTATCATAATGGAACACAACAAGTACATATACGATAATAAGTTTCAAAATAACTTCCAAAACAGAAATATATGCAAAAGCGCCCATTTTTTCGTGAGCTATAATCACTGCATTATAAGGCACACTCATAATCATTACAACCGCTGTCAAAACAGCAAATTGAAAAACCCAAAATGCGGCATCCATCCGTTCTATTGGAATAATCATTTTATGATAAAAGAACCAAAGACCTATTGTTTCTGCTAAAAGAATTATAACCAACGAAATAATGCCATGTATTATAACACTCATACTAAACACTTTTGATAATTCTTTTTCTTCTCCTCTACCTAAAGCAAAAGTTATAAAACGTTGGGTGCTTCCCGTCATTGCACTGTTTATAAAACTAAACATAGTTACTGCCCCACCCACAACATTATAAATACCATAATCCTCCACACCGAGCGTAACCAAAATCACACGGCTGGTATAAAGATTTACAGCCATCATAAAAAGCATACGAAAATAAAGTAATAGAGTATTTTTAGCTATTCTTTTATTATTTTGCTGAGATAAAGCAGACATTTTCAATTATAAAAAAGCACATTAAAATATTATGTCTATAATAGACAAGTCCCGTAATATGTATCCTAATTCTATTAATATATTCAAATCACTTGAAAGATATATATCTTCCACCTGCAACATTACTAATCTTACACCCCACACATTAGTAACGTGTGGGGTGGCACGTTACCAACCTTCCGGCATACACGTTACTAACCCTTAAAAGATCCTGTTCTTTTCCGAAAAGAACAAGGTCTTTAAAAAAAAGAACAGGACGTTTTCATTGAAAGAACAAGAGCTTTTAAAAATTTGACCTGTTGTTTTTTCCATAACGGTATCTACATGCCGAAACGCCTTATTTTTCCTTCAGATCTTTCAGCCACTCCGCAAACACCCTGCCTGTCGACATTCCGGCTGAAGGATATGCATTGTGAAATGTTTCAGCCGGGAAATATCCTTCAGGAAAAACGATTCCCTAAGAATCGGAGAAAGATTAGTTCGGCTGAAACATTCCACCCCCAGCTGAAGGATTCCTGAACCCAATCCTTCAGCCGGAATGCCCACGGGTAGGGCGTTTGCGAGCAGGCTGAAGCTTTTGAAGGATTTTTCAGGGTATTCCCTATAGAGCATGATCAATAACCATATTCCACTGAAAAAAGTAAGATATTTTCGTGAGCAAAGTAATATATGTCCGCAGACAAAGTAACACCACTTACTTGGCTCACGAAGTCCACATACTTTTCTTTACAACAAAACAGACCTCACAGCCATCTCATGCCAATGACGATAATCCCCCATCGGCAAAACATGCTCCGACCACACTTTCCGGTAAATTCCATCGTGCAAAATGATGTACTCACCCAAACAGCCCTCCGCCTCATCGGCAGGAACAGAAACCATCACCACATATTCCACACAATCCGGGACACGAAACAAAGTCAGCTCACTTTTAGAAAACAAACCGCTCAACCTACAGGCGGAACACTCGAAAGCCACCCAATACGCGCCAATGTCATACAGATGAATGAATTTATCATTATTCTTTTCCCTGGCTAAAATTTCCTTATACTGATTCTGAATCAGCTGTTGGAGCCGGATGCCTGACGGCATGAATGTGGTTCTACACATTATTATACATAAGATTTATATTATCAGATCATTTACTTCCCCATTAATCAAGGAATAAGAATGTTTAACGTAGCAAATGAAGTCATCTCTTCTTCGGCTCTTCTATCACTTCTATCAAGTCCGGCGAAAGCGTCGCCATGGCCATGGCTATCACCCCTTGCAGACTGATAACCACACGACGGTCTCTCGCACCTTTCACCTTTACAAACACCCCCTCGTAGCCCTCGAAGTCACCACCCGTAATACGGACTTTCGTACCTTTACGCAGGTTCACCTCATCGGGACTGAAGAAGATAAGATGCTCGTCATACGTTCCAGCCACAGCGATAAACTGCCTCATCTGATCATCGGGCACAATGATTTTCTGCCCGTTGCGGATATCAATCATATATTGAAAATACGGAAGTTTGAACTTCACCTTCTGGAGTTCGGACTGGACGGAATGAACAAATATCAGATCACTGATAACGGGAACCAGCTCACGCCTCTTGCGCCCGTTCCTTATACGAACTTCGTAACGCATGGGAATGAAATTGTTGATTCCTTCTTTATCCAACAAAGCCTTGATCTGCATCCCCCGGCGATAAGTGGCACGCATGGCAAACCATTGCATTTTTTCACTTGAAAGCATAGTTATGGAGCTTTGAAGTACAGATATACATCTGCAATTCAATCAATTACGAGAAGTTTCGTAAAATACAAGAGGAATCGGCCTCTTGTGATTAAGCTGACCAAAGAAAAGCTATTTCAACAAATGGAGGATGGGAATCCGCACGATGTAGATGCAGCCTGTCGGGTCAACCGATGACCTTCCGCAGATTCCCGAACCGGACGGTTCTTATGTGTTAAATCAGAATTTGTAATACCTATATATAAAAAAGCGCGGGAATCTGTACCTGTTACTCGTCCCGCCCTACAAGGCCTTCGCATTGCCCAATCCAGTCTGAACGAGCAACGCAGAAGCCCACGCCGATATGTATAATGACACTTGAATGCACCTTTGACCGGCAAAGGCGCACCAAGGATATAAACATACCCCGCAGACACCTACTGTTGCTTTGTTTTGGCTGGATTTTAGAATTTGCGAAGTTCTGTAGAGCCAAGAACAAAACGTCAAGTAAACGTCTTTTCTATATATGTATATTTCCCACCTCCCTAACTTCCTTGCGGAAGTACCGGCGTGGAAAACGTGGCAAAGATAGCAATTTAATAAATAGGACGAAAATATATTCCGCTATTTTTAGTGATGTTTCTTGATTACTCCAAAAAAACAAACAAGAAACAGATTATCGGTATACTTACCTTGATGCAAATTCTTCCGGACGCATCATCGCCCAGATGGTAAGATATAAGATACAGCAAACAAGGCTACCTAGTACTCGGTACACGCCACCCTGCCTGCATCATATGCTTGCCCGGTTCTTGGTATGAGTTTGGCTTGTTCACCGCATCAAAAACGCCACGCAGCAACATAGCCATACCTGTTTATTCTGGTCATTTTATTCTTCAATCCATTCTACAATTTCCTGTGAAAGCGGACTGGTAGTAGAGCCGATTGAGGCAACCCATCTACCATTTTCATCAATCAGAAACTTATGAAAGTTCCACCCTATCTTAGCATCCGAAACCCCGTTTTCACTTTTATGCGTAAGCCATTGATAGAGGGGAGCTATATCTTTTCCCTTTACAGATATTTTAGCCATCATAGGAAAAGTCACTCCATAATTCAACGTACAAAACTCCTTGATTTCTTCATTCGTTCCGGGTTCCTGATGTAGGAAATTATTGGCAGGAAATCCGATAACGACAAAATCATCTTTTCCATATTTCTCATACAACTCCTCCAACTTGGCGTATTGGGGAGTGAAACCGCATTTAGATGCCACATTGACTACCAATACTTTCTTACCCTTGAATGTGGAAAGTGGCAAGTCCTTCCCGTCAATAGTCTTGACCGTAAAGTCATAAAAACTTTTTTGCTGTGCACCAGCTACCGATGTAATCATGGTTACAATTATGCTTAATATAAATGTTTTCATTTGAAATGCTATTTTATAATAGAACAATTCATGAAATTGAAAAGTTTTCTCTGAAAGAAAAGATTGGCGGATACCTATCGGACAGCTTCCTCCATGTTACCAAAAAGAAAGAACCTTTGTTTTTTGGAGAAGCAGGGAAAAGAAAGTATCTTTGTATGCTATACATATCTCTTTTACCAGAGTTTATTCATAAAAAAAATAATATAACTAATGGAATATGCACCTTCAAACAGGAAACGATTGCCATACGGTATGATGAACTTTGCAGACATCCGTTTCGACAATTATTATTATGTGGACAAAACCGCCTTCATCCCACTGATAGAACAGTCGGACCGGTTTTTCTTCTTCATCCGTCCCCGGCGATTTGGCAAAAGTCTGACCTTGAGCATGCTGCAACATTATTATGATGTACGCACCCGCGATAAGTTTGACGCCCTGTTCGGAGACCTCTACATAGGAAAGCACCCCACGCCGGACCGCAACACCTATCTGGTGCTGAAACTCAATTTTTCCGGTATCAGCGGGGAATTGCACAACTACCGTCAAGGGCTGGACGCACATTGCCAGACCATGTTCGACTATTTCTGCGATATCTATGCCGACTATCTCCCACAAGGTATCAAGGAGAAGCTGGATGAAAAATCAGGAGCGGTAGAACAATTGGAATATCTGTTTACGGAGTGCAACAAGACTGAGCAGAAAATTTATCTTTTTATCGATGAGTATGACCACTTTACCAATGCCATTCTCTCCGATGCCGAAAGCCTGCACCGATACACTGAAGAAACACACAAAGAGGGTTACCTGCGCGCATTCTTCAACAAAGTGAAAGCCGGAACTGATTCCTGCATCAAGCGTTGCTTCATTACCGGAGTAAGCCCCGTAACCATGGATGATCTCACCAGCGGATTCAATATAGGTACCAATTACTCCCTCTCACCGGAGTTCAACGAAATGACAGGGTTCACGGAAAAGGAAGTGCGTGAGATGCTGACGTATTATTCCACAAACAGTCCGTTCAACCATACCGTCGGCCAACTGATAGATATCATGAAGCCGTGGTATGACAACTACTGCTTCGCACCGGAATGCTACGGAGAAACAACCCTGTACAATTCCAACATGGTTCTCTATTTTGTCAAGAACTATATTCTGCGAGGCAAAGCGCCACAGAAAATGATAGAAAGCAACATACGCATAGACTACGAAAAACTCCGGATGCTGATTCGCAAGGACAAGGAGTTTGCTCATGATGCCTCCATCATACAAACCCTGGTAAGCCAAGGATATATCACCGGAGAACTGAAGGATAGCTTTTCGGCTGCGAATATTGTCGATCCGGACAATTTCGTGAGTCTGCTCTATTATTTCGGTATGCTTACCATCAGCGGAATGCACGAAGGGAAAAACAAACTCACCATTCCCAATCAGGTAGTGGAAGAGCAACTATACACCTATTTGCTGAATACATACAATGAGGCCGACCTTAGTTTCAGCAGTTACGAGAAAGACGAATTAGCCAGTAAACTTGCTTATCGGGGAGACTGGCAGGCCTACTTCGGTTACATAGCCGACTGTCTGAAACGCTACGCCTCACAACGCGACAAACAGAAAGGAGAATTCTTCGTACATGGATTCACACTGGCCATGACAGCGCAAAACCGCTTCTACCGTCCTATTTCCGAAGCGGATACACAAGAAAGATACGCTGATCTTTTCCTGTGTCCTTTGCTGGAAATCTATCCGGATATGAAGCACAGTTATATCATAGAGTTGAAATATGCCAAATACAAAGACTCTGAGAGCCGTGTGGAAGAACTGAGGCTGGAAGGGATCGCTCAAGCAAATCGTTATGCTGATTCCTACCGGGTGAAGAATGCTGTGGGCACCACACAGCTACACAAAATAGTAGTGGTCTATAAAGGAATGGAAATGAGAGTGTGTGAAGAGATAGTACCTTTGCATGAAACGCACAACTAAAGATATCTTTAAAGGAAAAAGAAGCTACAACGACTTATGAGCAAACAAGGAACCATCATTGTGATAGATGATAACAAAGGAGTGCTGTCGGCAGTAAAGCTATTGCTGAAAAATCATTTCGAACATATCGTCACACTGCCCTCACCCATCACACTGCCCGCTGCGTTACGTGAAGAAAACGCGCAAGTGGTGCTGCTGGATATGAATTTCAGCAGCGGACTGAATACCGGGAATGAAGGTCTGTACTGGTTACACGAGATAAAGAAAATACACCCCTCCCTGCCCGTAGTACTTTTCACAGCCTATGCTGACATAGACCTGGCAGTGCGCGGCATCAAGGAAGGAGCGACAGACTTCATCGTCAAACCCTGGGACAATGCCCGGCTGATAGAAACCTTGCTGTCTGCCTGCCGCAATTCCTCCAAGAACAAGAAGAGAGCGGAAATCCCTAAAACCGTATCTTCTATGTATTGGGGAGAAAGCAATGCCATGAAGCAACTGCGGACGCTGATAGAGAAAGTGGCGCAAACGGATGCCAATATTCTGATTACAGGAGAGAACGGCACAGGAAAAGAAATGCTGGCGCGGGAAATACACGCCTTGTCCAACCGATACCGGCGGGATATGATAACAGTGGACATGGGTGCCATCACCGAATCCCTGTTCGAAAGCGAACTGTTCGGCCATAAAAAAGGCTCGTTTACCGATGCCCATACCGACCGTGCTGGTAAATTTGAAGCCGCCCATGAAGGAACTTTGTTTCTGGACGAAATAGGCAACCTGCCCTATCACCTGCAATCCAAACTACTCACCGCCATTCAGAGCCGGAGCGTGGTGCGAGTAGGAAGCAACGAACCGATACCTGTCAACATACGTTTGATTTGCGCCACCAATTGTGATTTGGAAGAGATGGTGGCCAAAGGCAAATTCCGCGAAGATTTGCTTTACCGCATCAATACCATCCACATCGAGATTCCCCCTCTGCGGGAACGCAAAGAAGATATTATCCCTTTGGCCGAACGCTTTATAGACCGGTTCTGCAAACAATATGACAAAGGAAATATCCTTCTTTCTACCGGTGCGCAAGAAAAGTTACGGACATATCCGTGGTATGGAAACATACGCGAACTGGAACATGCCGTAGAGAAAGCGGTCATTATCAATGAAGATGGTATATTGAGTGAGGAACATTTTCATTTTCCCCGAAAAATAGCGGCTCCTGCAACAGAAACAAGTGTCTCTACACTGGAAGAGATGGAATTGCAAATGATTCAGAAAGCGATAGAGAAATGCAACGGAAACCTCTCGGCTGTAGCGGCACAGTTGGGAATTACCCGGCAGACGCTTTATAATAAGATGAAAAAATTCGGATTATGACCTATTATCTCATCTCATTCTTCACGATGGTTCAGGATGACAAAACAAATAACAATAATCTATTTTTAAACAGGAACTAAAGGAACATTCAAACGAAATAATAAATAATTAAGCTGTGAAACAATTCTTCTTCCGCCTATTTACCGTACTGGTTCTAGCCATTGCCTGCACCTTACTAATCCAGCAGCGCAACTGGTTGTGGCTATGCGTAATCGTACCTTCATTCCTCGTTTCCATAGGCTGGTTTTACCGCCTGTACACTTTTAATACCCGGAAGATAGCCTTTCTGCTCGACGCCATCGAAAACGACGACCCCGCTGTTCGTTTTTATGAACATGCCTCCCCTGGCGATTCTTCCATGGTCAATGTCATGCTGAACCGTATCGCACGTATTTTGTACAATGTAAAACAGGAAACGGCACAACGCGAGAAGTATTATGAGCTCATCATGGACTTTGTAGAAACCGGCATAGTGGTACTGAACAGCAAAGGCTCCGTTTATCAAAAGAACAAAGAGGCCATGAATCTGTTGGGGCTGGATGTTCTGACTCATGTCAAACAACTCTCCCGCATCTCGGACGAACTGATGACTGCTTTGGAAAAAGCAGTTCCGGGTGACAAGCTGCAAATTCAGTTCAACACGGAACGGGGAACGGTACATCTTGCCTTACGGGTGTCCGGCATCCGTATCAAAGACGAGGAACTCCGCATTATTGCCTTGAGTGATATCAATCGGGAATTGGATGAACGGGAAATAGATTCATGGATACGCCTTACCCGCGTGCTGACACACGAAATTATGAACTCCCTGACCCCGGTGACTTCCCTCAGCGAAACACTGCTGGCTCTTCCCGGAGCAGAAAATGAAGAAATGAAACAAGGGCTGGAAACGATTCACTCTACAGGTAAAGGATTGATAAATTTTGTCATGTCTTATCGCAAACTGACACGACTGCCATCACCTGAGCCATCGCTGTTCTATGTCCGTCCTTTCCTGGAACGGATGGTCCGACTGGCACAGCACCAGCATCCATGCCCCAACATCACCCTTTCCATCCTCGAAGCCCGGGAAGACCTGATAGTCTTTGCCGACGAGAACCTGATAGCCCAAGTGGTTACGAATCTGCTGAAAAATGCGATTCAAGCCATAGGTAATGCTCCCGACGGAAAGATCACCTTGAAAGCTTATTGTGATCCGCAAGAAAGTATCCGTATAGAGATAGCCAACAACGGTCCCGCCATTCCTCCCGATGCAGCCGGACAAATTTTTGTACCTTTCTTCACGACCAAAGAGGAAGGAAGCGGCATCGGACTGAGCCTGAGCAAACAAATCATGAGACTGAGCGGTGGCACACTGACCCTGCTGCCTTACAAGGAAAAGGGACAGGCCACTGTTTTTGTGCTGGTTTTTAATTAAAAATAAAAATGTACTAATGTGTCAGCCAATTACCATCCGGTACACAGCGCAGCCATTAGCAAATTAGCAAATTATTTAAAATGAAACATTCTCCTGAATTATTAGTTTATAAAGCCTCTGCCGGTTCGGGAAAAACATTCACACTGGCCGTGGAATATATAAAACTGCTGATACAGAACCCACGGGCATACCGTAATATACTGGCTGTGACTTTTACCAACAAGGCCACTACCGAAATGAAAGAGCGGATTCTGAGCCAGCTATACGGAATATGGATAAAGGATAAGGATTCTGATCCCTATTTACAGAAAATCACAGAAGAACTGGAAATGCCCCAAGAAGACATAAGGACAGCCGCCGGTACGGCACTGCACTACATGATACACGATTACAGCCGCTTCCGGGTGGAAACCATTGACTCATTCTTCCAGTCGGTGATGCGCAATTTGGCACGGGAGCTGGAATTGGGTGCCAATCTGAATATCGAACTGAACAATATGGAAGTTCTGAGTGATGCCGTGGACTCCATGATAGAAAAGCTGGACCGACAATCTCCCGTACTCTATTGGCTGTTGGAATACATAGAAGAAAGAATAGCCGATGACAAGAGGTGGAATGTTTCCGGTGAGATAAAGAATTTCGGACGAAATATCTTCGATGAAGGATATATAGAAAAAGGAAACGGACTACGGGAAAAATTACGGGACAAAGACTGTATCAAGAATTACCGCGAAACGCTGCAAGCCATTTTGGAAGAGGTGCAGGAACAAATGAAAGGATTTGCCGACCAATTCTTCGGAATATTGGATACAAACGGGGTGAAAGTAGAAGATTTGAAAAACGGCTCCCGAGGTATAGCCAGCTATTTTAATAAATTACAATCGGGTAAACTGGATGACAGTGTCCGCAATGTAACAGTGGAAAAATGTCTGGACTGCCCCGACGAATGGGTGAAAAAAAACTCCCCCATACGCAACGCTATCCTAGGTCTGGCAGAAAAAGAACTGATTCCTCTGCTGAATGAATCGGAAAAATACAGAAGCCGGAACAATATGCTGGCCAATTCCTGCCAACTCTCCCTGCGCCACGTAAACAATATCCGTCTGCTGGCCAATATAGACGAAGAAGTACGCGAATTGAACCATGAAAACAACCGCTTCCTGCTGTCGGATACCAACGCGTTGCTTCATAACCTGGTAAAAGAAGGAGATTCCTCGTTTGTATTCGAAAAGATAGGAACGACCATACGCAACGTAATGATCGATGAATTTCAGGACACTTCGCGTATGCAATGGGACAATTTCCGTCTGTTGCTGCTCGAAGGTTTGTCTCAGGGAGCAGACAGCTTGATTGTAGGAGACGTGAAACAATCCATCTACCGCTGGAGAAACGGTGACTGGGGCATACTGAACGGATTGAAAACAAACATCGAAGCCTTTCCCGTCAAAGTAAAGACACTGACCACCAACCGCCGGAGCGCCGCAAACATCATTCACTTCAACAACGAAGTGTTTACAGCCGCCTGCGAGGTGTTGAACAACATTTACAAGGAAGAACAAAAAAAGGAATGCAAGGAACTGAAGGAAGCCTACAACGACGTGTGTCAGGAAACATACAAAGATCCCGGAAAAGGGTATGTCAAAGTGGAATTTCTATCGGATACGGAAAACATGACCTATATGGAAAACACCCTGCACCACCTAGGAGAAGAAGTGGAGCTGCTTGTGGCGCAGGGCGTGCAACTGAAAGATATTGCCATCTTGGTGCGCAAGAACAGAAGCATTCCTTTAATAGCCGATTACTTCGACAAGAACACCTCTTACAAAATCGTATCCGATGAGGCATTCCGACTGGATGCCTCACTGGCGGTATGTATGATAATGGATGGCCTGCGCTACTTGTCACAACCCGAAAACCGGATTGCCAAGGCACAACTGGCTGCTGCCTATCAGAATGAAGTATTACATAAAGGAATAGACCTCAACGCTCTATTGCTGAACGGAATAGATGATTATCTGCCATTCGATTTCATAAAAGAAGCGGAGCAACTTCGCCTCATGCCACTGTATGAGCTGATGGAAAAACTTTTCAATCTGTTCCAGATGTCCTGCATCGAACAACAGGATGCCTATCTGTGCGCCTTCTTTGATGCCGTGACGGAATATCTGCAAAGCAATTCTTCCGAATTATCCGCTTTTATCACCTACTGGGAAGAAAAACTAGGCAGCAAGACCATCCCTTCCGGCGAGGTGGAAGGAATTCGCATTCTCTCCATCCACAAGTCCAAAGGATTGGAATACCATACCGTACTGCTACCCTTCTGCGACTGGAAAATGGAGAATGAGACTTACAATCATCTGGTATGGTGTGCTCCCCGGCAAGCTCCGTTTAGCGATCTTGACATTGTTCCCATCAACTATTCCACAGCCATGCAGCAATCCATTTATCGGGAAGAGTTCCTGAATGAACGCTTGCAATTATGGGTGGATAATCTGAACCTGCTTTATGTGGCATTTACCCGTGCCAAAAAGAACTTGATTATATATGGAAAGGCGGAACAGAAAGGAACGGTATCCGAATTGTTGGGAAGTGCCTTATCCGACATGACCGGAAAGAGCTATGCCACCGGAGAAGAAATATACGAACTGGGAACGCTCTATCTCTCATCTCACGAAGAGGAAAAACAAGTGTCCGGCAACAAGCTGCTGACTGTAGCCCGACGTTTGCCTATCCATCTGGAAACGCTGGAAACCAACATCGAATTCAAACAGTCCAACCGTTCTGCCGAATTTATCCGGGGAGAAGAGGAGACGGAAGACAAATACATCCGGCAAGGACAGTTGTTGCATAATCTGTTCTCCGTAATCCGTACCACGGACGATGTGCCTCCCGCCATAGAACGCCTGCGTTTCGAAGGAATCATAGAGTCGGCACAACAGGAAGAACAGATACGAAAACTCACCGAATGGGCTTTGAAGCATCCGCTGGTCAAAGAATGGTATTCGGGCCGCTGGGAACTATACAATGAGTGTGCCATTATTTATCGGGAAAAAGGAGTGCTGCAAACCCGCCGTCCGGACCGCGTGATGATGAAAGACGGAGAGGTGATTGTGGTGGACTTTAAATTCGGTAAAAAGCGGAAAGCTTACAACAAGCAGGTGAAAGAATATATGGATTTATTATCGGATATGGGATATGAGCATATCCGTGGCTATTTATGGTATGTATTTAACAACGAACTGGAGGAAATAGAATAATGGAAAGCTTTTTGAAACTGGTAGCAGCCGATTTATATAAACATACGGAAGGAAACCTGGCACATACAGCCGTGGTTTTTCCTAACAAACGTGCCGGACTTTTCTTTAATGAGTATCTCGCCCAAGAGTCGGATTCACCTATTTGGTCGCCCGCATACGTCAGCATCAGCGAATTGTTCCGTAGCCTTTCTCCGTGGGAAGTGGGTGATCCGGTAAAACTGGTATGCGAACTTTATAAGATATTCCGACGGGAAACTCAAAGTACGGAAACACTGGATGATTTCTATTTTTGGGGAGAAATGCTGATCAGTGATTTTGACGATGCCGACAAAAATAAAGTGGATACCGACAAACTGTTTTCCAATTTACAGGATCTGCGCAACATAATGGACGACTACACCTTCATTGACGATGAGCAGGAAGAAGCTATCCGGCAGTTCTTCCAGAACTTCTCCATCGAACGGAGAACAGCGCTGAAAGAACGGTTTATCTCTTTATGGGACGTATTGGGAAACATCTACAAAGGGTTCCGTGAATCCTTAGCTTCTCAAAACATTGCCTACGAAGGAATGATGTACCGCCACGTCATAGAGCATCTGAATGTGAACAAACTTCCATACGAGAAATATGTTTTTGTAGGATTTAATGTACTGAACAAAGTAGAACATACGTTGTTCACCCAATTGAAAGATGCCGGGAAAGCTGTTTTTTATTGGGATTACGACGAATTTTATATGAAGGAAAACAGACAAGCCGTCACCCATGAAGCCGGAGAGTTTATCCGCCGGAACTTACGCGACTTTCCTTCTCCTTTGTCCGGTGAGTTATTCAAAAATCTCTCGAAACCTAAAGAGGTACACTACATCGCATCTTCTACTGAAAATGCACAAGCCCGTTACCTGCCTCAATGGATACGAAACAATCTGACTACACCGGAAAAGGAAACCGCAGTCGTATTGTGTAACGAAGCATTGCTTCAGCCGGTCCTCCATTCATTGCCGGCAGAAGTAAAACATGTCAATATCACCATGGGATTTCCGTTATCGCAAACTCCTGTATATAGTTTCCTCATCGCCTTACTGGAGTTGCATACCCACGGATTTAATTTCAAAAGCGGCCGCTACACGTTTCAATCGGTTGTTACACTGTTAAAACACCCCTATACCCGGCAACTCACCGGTCAAGCCGAATTGTTGGAAAAAGAACTGACCCGGAACAACCGTTTCTATCCGTTACCCGGCGAATTGGGTAAAGATGAATTCCTTACCCGGCTTTTCACTCCGCTTTCCGGAAACCTGAATCTGTGCATACGCCTGTCCGAAACTTTGCAGCAAGTGGCAGGCATTTACCAGGCAAACACTTCCGGTACCGAAGACACAGATGCATTCAACCAACTTTACCGGGAATCGCTTTTCAAAGCCTATACCACCATCAACCGGTTCCGCACACTGATAGAAGAAGATGAATTAACCGTACAGAGCGAAACATTCCGGCGATTGCTGGTCAAGGTCTTGTCAGCGACCAATATTCCATTTCATGGCGAACCGGCCATTGGTATGCAGGTCATGGGGGTATTGGAAACACGTAACCTGGATTTCCGCCACTTGGTATTACTATCGGTCAACGAAGGGCAGCTTCCCAAATCGGGAGGAGACTCTTCCTTTATTCCTTACAACCTGCGCAAAGCTTTCGGAATGACCACCATAGAGCATAAAATTGCCGTATATGCATACTATTTCTATCGTCTGCTGCAACGGGCAGAAAGGATTACCTTGATGTACAATACCAGTTCGGACGGACTGAACCGCGGCGAATGGAGCCGTTTCATGCTGCAATTCCTGATTGAATGGCCTCACCCCATCACACGTCAGTTTCTGGAGGCCGGACAGTCCCCCCCAAGGCACCTCGCCTATCACTGTAGAAAAGACCCCGGATGTCATGCGCCGGATGCAAAGCCTGTTTGATGTCCGTGCCAATCCCAAAGCAAAATTTTCTCCATCAGCCTTGAATTATTACCTGGATTGTCCTTTAAAATTTTATTATAGGTATGTAGCCGGCCTCTCCGCCCCCGATGAAGTAAGTGCAGAAATAGATTCTGCCACATTCGGAAGTATTTTCCATTATGCAGCCGAACATATTTATAAAGACCTGACCACTCATGGCAAAGTCATTAATAAGGAAGCATTGGAAACGTTGCTACGCAATGAAGTGAAGCTGCAAGATTATGTGGATACAGCATTCAAGAAATTATTCTTTAATGTTCCGCAAAACGAGAAACCGGAATATAACGGCATACAACTTATCAACTCTGCCGTTATTGCAAGATATTTAAAACAACTTTTACAAAATGATTTACGTTACGCTCCCTTCACTTTTATTGCATCGGAAATGGAAGTGGATGAACCCATCGACATACAAACACCCAAAGGAGTCATAAAATCACGTATCGGGGGAATTATTGACCGTATGGACAGCAAGGATGGCACACTCCGTATTGTGGACTACAAGACAGGCGGTGATGCAGACACCCCACCCCATGTGGAATCTCTGTTTATTCCGGACAAGAAACGTTCCAACTATGTATTCCAGACGTTCCTGTATGCCGCCATCATGTGCCGCAAGCAACCAACGATGAAGATAGCTCCGGCCCTTCTCTATATTCATCGGGCCGCTACAGAAACCTATTCTCCCGTTATACAAATGGGCGAGCCACGAAAGCCCAAAGAGGCTGTGGAAGATTTCAGTAAATATGAAAAAGAATACCGTGAACGACTTCAAGGATTATTAGAAGAGATATTTAATCCGGAAAAATCATTTACCCAAACAGAAATCATAGAAAAATGTACCTATTGTGATTTCAAGGCACTATGTAAAAGATAGACTATAGTGGTTAGTGGTTAATACCTGCGGCATGACAGCGCAGTCCACTAATCACTAACCACTGATCTGCCACACTATTCCAACGCTCTCTGTCTGCAAAAGCATCCACAGAATTTATCTTCCACATTCTCTATCGGTGCTTTGAAAATACCATAGACGGAAGACCCCGAGCCACTCATGGCGGCATACACTGCCCCCAAATCATACAATTCATCTTTGATAGCAGCAATCTCAGGGAACTTTTTGAAGACACTATCTTCAAAATCATTCTTCATACTGTTTTTCCATGTTTCCATAGGTTGCTTTACAATTTCTTTCAAAGAAACAGCCGGACGCACAGGCTTTATTTCGGCAAACGCATCCCGGGTGGACACAAAGATATCAGGTTTAATCAAAATTATGTGGTATCCCTTTAATGACAATTCCACAGGCTCGAACAGATTCCCTATTCCGGTAGCGAAAACAGGTTTGTTCCGAATGAAAAAAGCACAGTCTGCCCCTAGTTTTACCGCATATTCCTCCATCCGTTCCGTACTGAGTCCCAATGAAAATTTATCATTCAGAAGCTTTATCATACAAGCGGCATCTGATGATCCGCCACCTAGTCCGGCACCCGCCGGTATATGCTTATACATGTGTATATCTACCGGCAACAGTCCGGGATAGTCTTTTTTTAATAACTTGTAGGCTTTTACTACCAGATTATCTTCGGGTTCACCCTCCAAAGGAGATCCGCTTATGTGTAAAGTGTATTCTTTGTCATTGTTTTCCCGCCGCGTCACTTCCAGAGCGTCTTGCAGGTTTATCGGATAAAATATGGTTTCCAGATTGTGGTATCCATCTGGGCGCTTTTCTACAATATTAAGTCCCAAATTAATCTTTGCATTAGGAAATGTAATCATATTCTGTTCTTTAAATAGTTATTTTTAGTGTGTTTCGTTAGATTGTTGCCCGTTCTACAAAGATGCACGCCATCTTTTATCCGGACAGAGCGCCAAATATAGAACAAACTTTTCATTTTACCATATAAAAAAACCATTTACTGTCCAGATTGTTCATTTCTCTGTAGATTCAGGTTCATATTTCTTTTATTATTTTTGGGAATGGACGAGTGCCCAACTCAGCAAAAAGTTCTATCTTTGCCCTACTTTAAACAGACGACAATGGCAGAAACGAGAAAAATGACACGTACTCCCAAAACTTCGAAAGCAAAGCCTGTTGACGAATACGGACATTTACAGCCCCAGGCACCTGAGCTGGAGGAAGCTGTATTGGGAGCCTTAATGATAGAAAAAGATGCTTACTCATTAGTAAGTGAGATTCTTCGTCCCGAATCTTTTTATGAACGCCGTCACCAACTTATTTATTCGGCTATTACCTCTTTGGCTTTACGCCAGCAACCAGTCGATATCTTGACTGTGGCCGAACAATTACGCAGCACCGGTGAACTGGAAGATGCAGGCGGTCCTTTTTACATAACACAGCTAAGCGGCAAGGTAGCCTCTTCCGCACACATAGAATATCACGCACGTATCATCGCGCAGAAGTTTCTTGCACGCGAACTGATTACCTTTACCAGCAACATCCAGACAAAGGCTTTCGACGAAACCCAAGACGTGGACGACCTGATGCAGGAAGCGGAAGGAAAACTGTTCGAAATCTCGCAACAGAACATGAAGAAGGATTATACGCAAATCAACCCTGTCATTCAGGAAGCGTATGAGATGCTTCAAAAAGCGGCGGCACGAACGGACGGGCTGAGTGGTCTGGAAAGCGGTTTCCATGCATTGGACAAAATGACCTCGGGCTGGCAAAATTCCGACCTGGTGATTATTGCCGCCCGCCCCGCTATGGGTAAAACGGCTTTTGTGCTTTCCATGGCAAAGAACATGGCGGTAAATGCGAAAATCCCTGTGGCTTTGTTCTCTCTTGAAATGTCCAACGTACAGTTAGTCAACCGTATGATTGTCAACGTGTGCGAAATTCCGGGTGAGAAAATCAAGAGTGGTCAGTTGGCTCCGTATGAATGGGGACAATTGGATTATAAAATAAAAGAATTATACGATGCTCCGATGTATGTGGATGACACACCATCCTTGTCCGTCTTTGAATTACGCACCAAAGCACGACGGCTTGTACGCGAGCATGGAGTAAAAATCATTATCATTGACTACCTTCAATTAATGAATGCCAGCGGAATGTCATTCGGTAGCCGTCAGGAAGAGGTCAGTACCATTTCACGTTCACTGAAGGGGTTAGCCAAAGAACTGAACATCCCCATCATCGCACTGAGCCAGCTGAACCGTGGTGTGGAAAGTCGTGAGGGTATTGACGGAAAACGTCCCCAGCTCAGTGACCTCCGTGAATCCGGAGCTATTGAGCAGGATGCCGATATGGTATGCTTTATCCACCGCCCGGAATACTATAAAATCTACTCGGATGAAAAAGGGAACGACTTGCACGGTATGGCAGAAATCATTATCGCCAAGCACCGTAACGGTGCCGTAGGTGATGTACTGCTGCGTTTCCGTGGCGAATTCGCCCGCTTCCAGAATCCGGACGATGATGTCATCGTGCCTATGCCGGGTGAGGCACCGGGTATTATCCGTTCCAAAATGAACGGTGGCGGCAACAGTGTACCTCCCCCATCTCCTGATGCCGCACCTGCCGACAATAATCCGTTCGGAGCCCCTATTCCCGAAGGACCTTTACCGTTCTGACATTTATTTATCCCTCACAGAATTAACACGGATTATTTCCCTCAAAGAAAAATCTGTGTTAATCTGAGTAATCTGTGATGGATAAATAACAGGATAAAAGAAAATAATTACTAAATTTGCAGGTCATTTGGAAATACATAAAAAATATCATATATGAATATCTCTTATAATTGGCTGAAAGAATACGTCAACTTCGATTTGACACCGGATGAAGTGGCCGAAGCGCTGACTTCCATCGGTTTGGAAACCGGAGGCGTAGAAGAAGTCCAAACAATTAAAGGTGGTCTGGAAGGTATTGTCATCGGCGAAGTGCTGACTTGCGAACCTCATCCCAATTCAGACCACATGCATGTTACTACTGTGAATTTGGGACAAGGCGAACCGGTACAGATTGTCTGTGGAGCCGCTAACGTAGCTGCCGGACAGAAAGTGGTGGTTGCCACATTGGGCACCAAGCTATACGATGGCGAAGAATGTTTTACCATCAAGAAATCAAAGCTCCGCGGAATTGAATCTATGGGTATGATCTGTGCCGAAGACGAAATCGGTATCGGAAACAGCCACGAAGGTATCATCGTACTGCCGGCGGATGCTGTTCCGGGTACTCCCGCTAAAGATTATTTCAATATCAAAAGCGAATACGTACTGGAAGTGGATATCACCCCGAACCGTGCGGACGCCTGCTCACATTACGGCGTGGCCCGAGATCTGTATGCCTACCTGATTCAAAACGGCAAACAAGCCACCTTAAAACGTCCGTCTGTAGAAGCGTTTAAAGTGGATAACCATGATATGGACATCGCCATTGAAGTAGAGAATACAGAAGCATGTCCGCGTTATGCCGGAGTTTCCATAAAAGGGGTAACTGTAAAAGAGAGTCCCGAATGGCTGCAAAACAAATTACGCCTGATTGGAGTACGTCCTATCAATAATATCGTGGATATCACCAACTACATCCTTCACGCATACGGCCAGCCCCTGCACTGTTTTGATGCAGATAAGATTAAAGGTGGTAAGATTGTAGTGAAGACTGTTGCCGAAGGTACTACATTCGTTACTTTGGACGAAGTGGAACGCAAATTATCCGACAAGGACCTGATGATATGCAACACAGAAGAACCGATGTGCATTGCCGGCGTATTCGGTGGTCTGGATTCGGGAACAACCGAGCAGACAGTAGATGTATTTTTGGAAAGCGCTTATTTCAACCCGACTTGGGTACGTAAAACAGCCCGTCGCCATGGATTGAGCACAGACTCTTCTTTCCGTTTCGAACGTGGTATTGACCCCAACGGAACTATTTATGCATTGAAAGAAGCGGCTTTACTGGTTCAAGAACTGGCAGGAGGTACTATTTCTTCTGAAATTAAAGACAACTACCCTGCCCCGATAGCCGATTTTACAGTAGAGCTGAATTATGAGAAAGTCCACTCACTGATAGGAAAAACCATACCGGTGGAAACCATAAAGAGCATTGTCACCAGTCTTGAAATGAAGATTGTAAACGAAACACCCGAAGGCTTGACTTTACAAGTTCCCCCCTATCGTGTGGATGTGCAACGTGATTGCGATGTAGTAGAAGACATTCTCCGTATCTACGGATATAATAATGTGGAGATTCCTACTACCTTGAAATCCAGCCTGACCACCAAAGGTGAAGTGGATTACTCCCAGAAATTACAAAATCTGATTTCAGAGCAACTGGTAGGTTGTGGTTTCAATGAAATACTGAACAATTCACTGACCGCCGCTTCCTATTACGAAGGGTCGGAAACATACAAGAACGAAAATTTGGTTTACTTGATGAACCCATTGAGTAACGATTTGAACGTGATGCGTCAAACTTTGTTATTCGGTGGTTTGGAAAGTATCCAGCACAATGCCAATCGTAAGAACGCCGATTTGAAATTCTTTGAATTCGGTAACTGCTATTTTTATAATGCAGAAAAGAAAAACCCGGAAAAAGTGCTTGCGGCTTATGCTGAAGAATATCATTTAGGATTGTGGGTAACCGGCAAACGCGTCAGCAATTCATGGGCCCATCCCGATGAAAACAGCAGTGTTTACGAATTAAAAGCATATGTGCTGAACATCTTTACCCGTTTGGGATTGAATTTCGGCAACGTGGTATTCGGCAACCTGACCAACGATATCTATTCAACAGCCATCAGCGTACACACACGTGGCGGCAAGTTATTGGCCACCTTCGGCATCATCAGCAAGAAGATTCAAAAAGCATTCGATATAGACAATGAGGTATATTATGCAGAAATCAACTGGAAAGAACTGATGAAAGCCATCAAGTCGGCTAAAGTCAACTTTAAAGAACTTTCCAAGTTCCCGGCTGTGAAACGTGACTTGGCTTTGTTGATTGACAAGAACATACAGTTTGCAGAAATCGAAAAAATAGCCTATGAGACTGAAAAGAAACTGCTGAAAGAAGTAGAATTGTTTGATGTTTATGAAGGCAAGAATCTGGAACCGGATAAAAAAAGTTATGCAGTGAGCTTCTTGTTACAGGATGAAAGCGCAACACTGAACGACAAACAGATTGACAAGATCATGTCCAAACTGATTGCTAACCTGGAAAACAAACTAGGTGCAAAACTAAGATAATAATAAAAATACCATTATAAAACTACAATCCAATGGGAAGAGCATTTGAATATAGAAAGCTACAAAGCTGAAAAGATGGGGCCACATGGCCAAAACATTTACAAGACTGGGTAAACAAATCGCTATAGCTGTAAAAGCAGGTGGTCCGGAACCCGAAAATAACCCGACCCTACGTGGTGTGATCGCTACTTGTAAGCGTGAAAACATGCCGAAGGATAACATTGAACGCGCCATTAAGAATGCAATGGGTAAAGATACCAGTGACTACAAAGGTATGACTTACGAAGGATATGGTCCTCACGGAGTAGCTGTATTTGTTGATACATTGACAGACAACACTACCCGTACCGTAGCAGATGTGCGTTCAGTATTTAACAAATTCGGTGGAAACTTGGGTACTACCGGTTCCTTAGCTTTCTTGTTCGACCATAAATGTGTATTTACTTTCAAGAAGAAAGAAGGAATGGATATGGAAGAACTGATCCTGGATTTGATTGACTATAATGTAGAGGATGAGTTCGACGAAGATGAAGAAGAAGGAACTATCACCATCTATGGTGATCCGAAGAGCTACGCAGCAATTCAGAAACACTTGGAAGAATGTGGTTTCGAAGAAGTGGGTGGTGATTTCACATATATTCCCAATGACTTAAAAGATGTGACTCCTGAACAACGTGAAACTCTAGACAAGATGGTAGAGCGTCTGGAAGAATTTGATGACGTTCAGACCGTTTATACAAACATGAAACCTGCATCTGAAGAGGAAGAATAAAATGAAAATAACCTATAAGACGCAAGGCACTTGCAGCAGCCACATCGAAGTGGAAGTAGAAGATGACGTTATTCAACAAGTTTTCTTTTGGGGCGGATGCAATGGAAACTTACAAGGTATCAGCCGATTGGTGAAAGGAATGAAAGTGGAAGAGGTCTTACAGAAACTGGAAGGTGTAAAATGCGGAAACCGCTCCACCTCCTGCCCGGATCAATTATGTAAAGCGTTGCGTGAAATGAAACAATAAAAAAGAAGCTGTCTTATCTTGTAATTCAAGTTTGAGACAGCTTCTCTTTTTTTCAATATATTATCTTACTTTATTTAAAATGACCGTGACTATTCACAAGCCGTTTCAAGCATTGCATCAGCTAAATTAGCATTTATTGATTTGAGTATCGGTGTAAGATAAATGTTTTATAAAAGTAACAATGAATAGACGATACTCTTCAAAAAGAAAGAGGCTTCCGTTTCCGGTCGCCTCTCTTTTCTTTTCGGATAAACGCTTTTATCCGTAAGTGTACTGACTTTCACAAGCAAATACTAACTATTAATCTTAAATCTATTACTATGAAAAACACATTATATTAACATTTGAATCGCGTAGATTGTTCAACAAAATGAGATTAAAAGAGTGTTAAATATATAACAAAGGGAGGTCCAATTGTTTTTTTTAATGCAAGAAAAACGATTAAGTCTGATAAAAGTAAAAGAAACGGAAATACAAAAGATGTATCGTGATTTCACATAATCGTGACATAAGTAAAATACAATATAAATTATACAAAAACACACTACAAAAGAGAAAGGATGCCACCAAGGCACCCTTTCTCATCGCTCATTTGTAACTATAGAGAGTTAGACTCTCCTTAAAAACGCTGTAAAATTAATAAAATAATTTTAGACGCAAAATTAGTTTTGTAGAAAAATTCAAAAGGTTTTCAAAGTTTATCAGTATTGATCTGCCATAATGAACTGGTACGATAATTTATATTGGTTTTAAATGATATTCCTTGTAAATGAATTACTAACCACGGATATCTTATATTCCATTATTCATATTTCAATGACCGAGCGGGTTTACTATAAACAACCTTTATGGTTTGTCCTGCTACAGTCAGAAAAGAAATCAACAACATCAAGACCACAGGAAGCAGAAAGAACCACACTTTCAATTCTGTTCGGAACGGATAATGAGCCAACCATGCATTCATGCTGCCCCATGCCACAGGCAACGCAATCAGAATAGCGATAATAATAGGAATAAAGAAACCTTTACCCAACTGATAAAACAGATTCCAACGAGATGCCCCCAATACTTTCCGGATACCCATCTCCTTGGTACGGACGGCACAAGAGAACATAACCAACACCCATAAACCTAAGCAGGAGATAAAAATAGCCAATCCGGTAAAACCTCCCATCAATACGCCGAAAGCCTCATCCTGACGGTACTGCCGGTCATAGAACTGGTCGAGGAAGAAATAATCAAAACTGGAATCCGCAAAGTAATTATTCCATATTTCTCCTATCTGTGATACTAATTCCGAAGGATCACCCGGTTTCATCACAACCGAAATATAACGCTGAGGAATCCAGTCAATCTTATCTTTATGGAAAAGCATTACCCCTGTATAACCTTTATTCAACGCTTGCTGATGATAATCCTTCACTACCCCGATTACCTGCATGGGCTCTCCTAGCGTTTCAACAGCTATTTCCTCACCAATGGCATCATCATTATCCACATATCCTAACATACGGGCAGCCGTTTCGTTGATAACCAATTTATTCACATCGTCCCCATATTCCTCGGAAAAACCCCGTCCGGCTACCACCTCCAGTCCGTATGCATCTATATAGTCAGGGTCACAACTCAGCATCTCGTACAACCGGTTTTGCTTCAACGCATCATGTGCCCGATGATTGGACAGGAACATGGCCACCTCTTCACCCGGTACCGCCCCGGAACAAGTTACTTTCGATGCCAATGGCAATTTCTTGATAGCTCTCCGCATAGACTCCATCTTTGTTTTCATACCCTCAGTAGGCCCGGGAAACTTGATTACCAAAATCTGGTCAGTCTTTACTCCCAAAGACTGCCGACGCATATAGCTGAGTTGTGCAAACACAATTAATGTACTACAAAGCAATATCATGGATGCCGTATATTGTACTATGACCAATATTTTACGTGTATTTTCTCCGGAACGGCTATTTTGGAATTTACCTTTCAGTAAAACAATCGGCTTCTTACGCAACAATGCGCGGGCAGGATAGTAACCGGAAATATAAATACCGACTATAAAAAGCAATAGAACCCCGCCCCCCCAATATTCCGTAAACCATACAGAGAAAGTAATAGTACGTCCTACCAACTGATTGAAGGAAGGAAGTAATAGTTCGATCAATCCTAACGCAATGATAAAAGCGATCAAATTCATTACAAATGCTTCAAATAGAAACTGACCAACAAGCTGTTTCGGGAAAGCTCCCACTACCCTGCGCACTCCTACCTCTTTGGCACGCTCCATAGAACGGGCAACTGTCAGATTTATATAATTGATCCAAGCAATAATCAAAATAGCAATAGCTCCGAAAATCAACGCGATGATGGCCGAATGGTTTCCTTTCAACTCGGCCTCATAACCTAATTGAGGATTGAGATGAATCTTCTCCAATGGCTCCAACCGCACCCCCCAAGTCTTGTTTTTCAATGCCTCTTCAGTTTTATACTTCTCGGCCAATTGAGGAAAAGCACGTTCTATCTCTTCTTTGCGCTCGGGCGAATCCAGCAATACATATGTATAGGCTTCATGTTTGTACCAATACTCCTGTACCCATTTAGGTAAGGTGGCATATGATAAAAGAAAATTATAATGTATATGCGAATTAGAAGGCATTTCTTTCATGACTCCAGTTACCTCACAAGACACCTTCCCCATATTGCTGTTAAAAATAAGTATCTTCCCGACAGGGTCTTCATCTCTGAAATATTTGCGGGCAATCCGTTCCGTAATCACTACCTGACATGGCATGGAAAGACAAGAAGCGCGGTCACCTTTCAACAATTCAAAATCAAACAAACGGAAAAAGCCAGGATCAGCGTATGCTATCCCATTCTCGCGCAGACATAATTCGCCATATTTTACCAATTGCTCCGGTTGGATAATACATCCTACACGAGTATAATCCTCAATTCCCGCCAGATTTTCCTGCATGGCCGAACCATATCCGAATGAACTGGTCGCCCAATCATCCGTCAGAACTTCCCCCTCATGAAAAGTACTTTGCACACGATAAATCCGTTCACTCTTACTATGCATTTTGTCAAAACTAAATTCAAAAGCAACGTAAGTAAATATCAATAAAGCTGATGCCATGCCTACAGCCAAGCCAAAGATATTGATGAAGCTGAAACCTTTCCTCTTCATCAGATTACGCCAAACGCTATTCCAATAATTTTGTATAATCATAAAATTTCAATTTTGCTGTCAGATTCCATAGGGCGGTTACGATTCTCGGCAATAATTTTACCATCCAGCAAACGGATTATACGATGTGCATAAGCAGCATCACGCTGTGAATGGGTAACAATGATGATGGTGGTCCCCTGTTTGTTCAGTGTACTAAGCAGTTCCATAACCTCCACCCCATTGGTAGAGTCCAAATTACCTGTCGGCTCATCCGCCAGCAAAAGCCTGGCATTGGTAACTACGGCACGGGCTATGGCCACACGTTGCTGCTGTCCACCTGATAACTGTTGTGGCAGATGATTGGCGCGATGCAGCATATTCACTTTTTCAAGCACTTCTTTTACCCGCCTGTTACGTTCTGTCGGCTTTATATTAAGATACACCAATGGGAGTTCAACATTCTCATATACAGTCAGTTCATCAATCAAATTAAAGCTTTGGAAGATGAAACCGATATTTCCTTTTCGGAGAGCGGTCAGCTGGTTTTCATTCATTTTATCCACTCGCTTTCCTTCAAAGAGATAGGAGCCCGAAGTAGGGGTATCTAATGTTCCAAGTATATTCAACAAGGTAGATTTTCCACAACCGGACGGCCCCATGATAGCGACAAATTCTCCCTTTTCAATTTCGAAAGTTACTTCATTCAATGCTTTGGTCTGCACTTCCTCGGTGCTGAACAACATAGAGAGGTTTTCTATTTTAATCATTCTTACGTGTTTTTTATTCGTTTAAAATCAGTTTCTCATTATCTCCAAACAGCTCGTAACCGGAAATAATAACTTTCTCACCGGAAGCCAGCCCGTCAGTCACTTCATAAAACTGAGGATTCTGCCTGCCAATCTTGATAGGACGTCTGACGGCAAATTTACCACTTTCATCCACAACATATATCCATCGTCCTCCGGTAATTTGAAAAAAACCTCCCCGAGGAATCAGAACAGCTTTGACAGGATCCCCCAACTGAAGATTGATATGATAAGTTTGTCCCGCCCGAATGTTTTCGGGACGCCCTGTCGTGAAACGGAAATCTGTACGAAACTGCCCGTCTTTCACTTCAGGATACACTTTGGTTACTTCCAACTTATAATTTTCTCCATCACGGGTAAAGTCAGCGGGAAGCTCTTGGACGACACGCTCCACATAATGCTCGTCAATTAATGCCTGTACCTTCAGATCAGCAGTAATAATCTGACCGATATGTTCCCCGGCAGAAATAGATTGCCCGATTTGTGCTTCAAGATTACCCACTTGCCCGTCTATAGGAGCTTTCACTTTCAGGTTTTCAAGACGTTCTCGTACCAATGCCAAACTTCGTTTCATATTCATTATATTCTCGTCCAAACTGCTTATCTGAGTCAAACGAAACAAACTATCTTGACGGATCCGCTCATCCAATACCGACAATTGTTCTTTTACCGCTTCATATTCCTCCGTAGCTTGGAGATAGTCCTCCCTCGCTATCAATTGCCCCTCCATCAGCCGCTTGTATTGTCCGTAACGACGTTTCTTTATAATGAATTCTTTCTGAATACCGATACGATCCTGCTTCAGACTCAACCGTTCCTGCTCCATACTTATACGAGTATTACGCAACTCGTTTTCCTGATAGGCCAGATCTGCTTCACTTTGCATGATACCGATATTCAGCAGAGGATTACTCAGGCGCAGAATCACATCCCCTTTCTTTACCATCGCTCCCTCTTCATGAAGGCGTTCTTCCACTCTTCCGCCTTCTATAGCATCGAGGTAAATCATGC